>Ga0326728_10000288_pt1 | contig 205186 bp, 198 predicted proteins | sample MB3enrmetagenome_FD_207602 | JGI IMG/M metagenome (GOLD analysis project Ga0326728, IMG submission 207602) | Lab enriched peat soil microbial communities from McLean, Ithaca, NY, United States - MB31MN | ecosystem: Environmental > Terrestrial > Soil > Wetlands > Peat | place: USA: New York... | reverse complement strand
CGTCAGTTTTTTCATTTTTTCCTTTCCTCAATTTTATTTTTAGTTTTGTTTTCTTCTGATTTTTCTAATAGCGCCTTTGTCTGCTTTCTGTTTATAAGAACATGTCAGAACATGCCTTTCTGACACCACAGCTTTACGGTTTTGCCCATTCAACGCAGCTTCGCATAGAGCCACAAGAGATTCTCATAGACATTAAAGCGTAAGGGCGAAACGGAAAGGCAGCGGTTCAAACCGTGACGAAGGCGCAATATCAAATGTAACTGCAGGCATCCGAGTTTTTCATCTGGTTTTTGGCAGAAATAAAGCGGAGGATAAAGTGCATCTGAAAAATCTGAAAACGGATAATATAACTCAAAAATGACAATTCGAAACCAACTTTGAATTAGCCAATAAACCCCGATTATTGCAATAAATTTAAAAACTTAACAATGTTATTATACCAAATGGCAGCATCAACCCGCAAATGGTTCACCTTGAATGGAAGAAATCAACGAAACACTGGCAGAGCTGGGACTCACGTCTCTGCAGGTCAAGGTTTATCTTGCACTCAATAGGCTAAATCAGGCTACCGTGAAAGATATTTCAAATGTTTTAAAAGTTGCTCGACAGGAAATTTATCGAGCACTGGCTGAGTTGCTGAGGTTGGGCCTCATTGAAAAAAGAATTACAGCGCCGAACCAGTTTAGGGCAATCCCGCTGGAACAGGTGCTGGGATTTCTACTTGAACGCAAAAGAAATCAGATGTCTAAATTAGAGGAGAAAACGTCAAGGATAGTCAAGATAGCCGGCATAGTTAAGACAGCTGGCGTGCTACAAAAGCCAAATCAGTTCGACTACGATTTTTTGCTTTTCGAGGGGAAAGAAATACTTTTGCGTTCGGCTGCCGATTTATTTGCAACTTCGCAAACAATAAGAATAATTAATGAATCGAACCTTTCCGTTTATTGGTGGGTTAATCAATTCCAACTGTTTGCGACCGCCCTTCAGCGGGGTATAAAGATTCAAGTGCTCATCGATAAGCCTCAAGAGAATAACCCAGCAATAGAAGTGATTCAGAAACTGAAGAAAAGTCAATCCTTCGGAATTAGGTATCTTCAATCCGCGCCTTCCATTACTGGCGTCGTATATGACCAGGCGGGGGTCTTGGCTATTATGCCGACTAGTGAAGCCCTCGCGAAAAAGGATTACTTTCCGCCCTGTTTGTACTCCAATCATCCAGCCTTCGTGGAATTACTTCAAAACTACTTTGAAAAATTGTGGAACAATTCGCTGGAATACAAACCAGAGAAAACTAAGACCTCGAAGAAACAAATTCAGAAACTAACTCTACAATAACAATTGTTCTTGGAACTGCTTGAGAGACGCCTCGAACAAAACCTAAGAAGACATAGATAAGGCAGCAATTTTTGTATTAACAGGTTTATTCGAGGTTTCAGTAGAATGCTTATATAGTTTTAGGGCTCACTCAAAAGTAGGCGTATTTAAGGATGACTTTTCAAGACAAAATCATTTTGAACCCGATAGGCCAGGTCAAAACCGAAGCTGTCGGCGACGAGGTTAAAGATAAATCCAGAATCTCACAGATTATCATTCGTGACGAGTTGGTTGAAGCCTTAGACGGTGTTGAGGACTTTTCACACGTATTTGTGCTTTTTTGGCTCAACCAAATTTCCAATAAGCAACGAATAACATTGAAGGTTCACCCAAGAGGCAGAACAGACATGCCTTTGCTTGGAGTTTTCGCAACCAGAACCAACCTTCGCCCAAACCCCATCGGACTGACACTAGTAGAGCTGTTAAAAGTTGAAGGCAACACCTTGACTGTTCGCGGTCTTGACGCCTTCGACGGCACACCAATCTTGGATATTAAGCCCTTTGATCCCTGGGACAACGCTGAAAAAGCCAGAGTTCCTAATTGGTGGATTGAGTTAAACGAGAAGAAGCTGTAGAAGTTTACATCAGTTCTTGGATGCCATATTTTGCGTCAAGCACTTTCAAGAGTTCTGCTCTAAGCTCTTCACCCTTCAACTCAGCAGCTTTAATGCCGCCAACTTCTGTGACAAGCTCTGGCTCTTTGCAGGCTTCTTTTAGCCAGTTTTCAAAGTCGCCCCTGTAGAGGTGAAATTCAAGCGAACCTGCGCTGACCTGTTTTATAGCCATGTAAAACTCCTGCAGAGTCTTCGCGGTTAAGTCTGTAGGCTGATCGATGCCAAAGTAAAAGTGAAAACTCAATTCATCCGGAACAGGCGTGAACACTTTGATTGCTGCTTTTCCTTTTTCAGTAATACCATATCCGCTTCCGCTTCTTTGCAGAAAACCCTCCTTGGCTAATTCTTGGATTTGCTGTATAGTTTGGGTTGGGCTCAAATTCACCTTTTTAGCAAACGTGGTCAGATCCATGCGGCTTGTAGCTTCACTCATAGTTTTTAAAACTCTAATTTGCTCCTCTTTCAAATGGTTTCCCTCACCTACTATTATTATTTAAACGGAAATTTAAATGTCTTAACCATTCGCCATAATTAAGCAATTTCCTCGTCGATAATCGGTTATATTTCATTGCGAAACTGTTAAACCCGATTGTTTAGCTAATCGAGGCGGCAGGTACGGCTTGCGTCAAAAGGTTTCTTTATGCATTATTTCACTTGTTGGTCTTCGACTTCTGGCTGTGGGTGCCTCGTTTGGATATCCTATTGGAATCAGGGATATTGGCCGCATTTCTTTAGGAGCTTTAATGACTTGCCTTACTTCATTCTCTTTGAATGCTCCAATCCAGCATGAACCTAAACCAAGCGAATAAGCGGTTAAAAGGATATTTTGAACTGCAGCCGCAGTATCCTGAAGACAAAACAGCGATTTACCACGCGCACCATAGCTTTGTTCAGCCAGCTTCTCATCAGCGCAAACCACAAAAACGATTGATGCTTCTTCAAGGTCTTTTTGCCCAAAAGCCGCCGTTGAAAGGCTTTGCTTCATTTTCTGCGTGCTCGCAACTACAAATGCCCACGGTTGAACGTTTCCTTCGGACGGCGCCCAGCGTGCGGCTTCAAGAAGTTTTTCAATAATGTCTTGGGTTACGTCTTGTTTTTTGAATTTTCTTATGCTTCTTCTATTCTTGATAATTTCCAGAAGGTCCATATCTTAAACAACTCTGCAACTAAATATTCGCTCGATAATAATAAAAACAGTTGCTTTGAACAAATGCGGTTTAGCACAAGAGTCTTAAGTTTTGTTGTCGATTAAGGTTTTGGATGATGAGCACTAGAGTCACAGAGCTTATGCAGTGATAATGACTCGACGGGCGAACTGACACGTTTAAGCGGAAAACTTAATCAGTAATGTAGCCGTGAAAAACTAAGCTAAACAAAAGAAATCGGCGTGACCTGAATCGAGGTGAACTGAAAATGGTTGAAATGAAAGTTGATACTTCAGATCTTAAAGGTGACGAAGCTAAATTAATCGATAAGCTAGCGGATTTCCTTAAGGAGAAAACAGGCGGAGAAGTTGCGACAGGCGCAAAAATCTTGACAGTGACAGGTGAAGGCGAGGGGCTAAGCAAAAAATACGTACGCGTGACTTTGAAAAAGTTCCTGCACAAACACGAGCTCACAGAGCTTTTCAGAGTAATAAGCCAAGACGAGAACACGCTCAAAATTAAAGAGAGAAAACTTGAAGAAGAAGATTAAAAGTCTTTTTTTCCCCAAACTTTAGTTAATTCTTTATTTTTCCCTTTCCCCCTCTAAACAGTTTTTATTAAATAATTAGCCAAGTTTTTTAAGCCTTTTCAACGTACACCTTGCCGTTATCAAGCACAAATAATATTTTACCTTTGGCTCAGTACAGCCTAAAATGTCCTTAACTTCTTTTTTTCCAATAGTAAAGGAATAAAATTCCAAGTATTATGACAAAAATAGAGAATCCTACAACTTTATACCAATTCTCAGCCCACCATAAACCGATTGGGTTTCCAAAAGCATTGTTAAAAGCGTACAGTAAAATAATAAAAAGAAAACCTGCTAAAATTAATCGAATAATGTTAAAGCCCCAGTCACTTCCGCTTGGAAAATTCGTTGAATAGTTGTAGGTTTGAGAAGGTTCATTTTGAGATAATTGATTACGTTCACGTTCTTGCTTGTCAAGGTAAATATGGTCTAAGAAAATTTGCCGAGCTACATCATCACCATATTCGTCACCAAACATTTGGATAACTATGGGTAAATCACGTCTTGGGTCATGCCTTTCATCACGATGAGAACGCCCTAAGATGTAAGAAGGCTCATCCATCCAAGTGTGAATATCATCACCACGAACTCCATATCGTTGTTCTGAATGCCTACAATGTTCTTCGTGGTTCGGCATATCTATCCAAGTCTTTATAAGATTATTCTAAATTTAACATTTTCTTGGTTAACCCAGAATTTATGAAGCATGTTTACCGATTGTCAAAAGGCTTAACTCGATTGCATGGTTCAATGATGCAAAAACTTAAAACTAAACCGCAAATTACTGAGGCAATGGTGAGTCTCATTTGTTTGATTTAGGATTTGGGCGAAAAAGAACCAAGAAACAAAGGAAAAGAGACCAAATTAACGAAAATAGAGAGAGGGGTTTACAGACGCAAAAGTTGCATGAGCTTTCCTATAGAATGCAAGGTTATGAAGTAACAAGAAGAAGAACAGGCTATGATTTTGATGCAGTACGCAAGAACCCATTCACAGGCAGAACGGAGCATCTTAAAGTTGAATCAAAAAGTAGTTCAACTGCTCCTATTAGACCATTACAAAAGAAGGAACAAAAAAAGCATAAACGTAATTACAGAGTTGAACGTAGACCTGATTCACCTTTTTAGGTGATGCTTCATAAAGCTCTGTGGCTACGTTCAAAAATCTTAAATCTGCATAGCGTAGAAATAACTAAACATGAGCGAAACTCCAACACCGTTTAATCTTTCAGCTTTTGAGAATCATCTTCTTTTAACAGTAATATTGGTACTTGTTGCTGTTGGTCTTGCTGTGGCAATAGGTCTTATAATCTTACATTTATGGAAAAAACGGTAGAGCTTTTACGAGTAACTTACCGAGTACATTCAACGGTTAATTTTTTCACCAATGAATCCAACTTTGTATTCCTTTAATGCATATTGCAATGAATAAGGCGATAGCTAAACCTATTATAAACTCTGCAAATAGTTGATATGCAATCCAGTTGTCATTTCCGAAATTATATGGATTGGCTGCATTGAATGAATTAATCTCGTTGCCCGAATAGAAATACGAGCCTAAACCAACAATAAGGATGACAAAGGCAACAAGAAAGGCTCTTTTGTATATCATCTTATGCCTCAATGCTGATACAGTATCATAACAATATTAATTTTTGCATTGAGACTTTATGCTGTTGCTGTTTTGAATAAAGTTATGCCTATACACTAAAAAAGCCAATTTTAAAACCTCTTTTCTTAACTTAATTAAAGTCTAAATCAACAATGGCATTTTAAATACTCAATCTAATTCTTACCTTTAATTCCATAATGAGAACTTAGAAAGGTCGCAACCATTAAGCACTTTCCAACAGTAGCTAACAGAGTTAAAGACATATCGAAGGTATACCGATTAAACAGAAACTTAGCCAAATAAACCATATACCTTAAAACCCTTAACTAAGTATAGTTGTATGAAGAGAAAAGAGTTTTCCTTTCCGTTAAAGAACTTCACACACTCCTAACGTAAAGGGTTTCTCTACTCTCTCATACAGCTAAGTTTCTCTAAATGTTGAATAAAGTTTCTTATTGCGGGGGGAAAGGTCTAGCATGGTAAATAGTTTCATTAATACTCAAATTAATATCAAGAATTATAGTATTATCACTTAGCAATTGAATTTCTCTAGCAAAATTGAAAGCTAAGGGTAGGCTATTTGCTCAATGATTCAGGTAGCAAAAAGAAGCAGGTAGAGTATCTGAAACAAAAAGAAAAAAATGAACTTGCAGCTCGGCTATTGGCTATTTGATTCTTAACTTCTTATAGACATAGAGAAATACTTTTTCGCCTTTGGGCACTGGTTCTTTGAACTTGACTGAGACCTCGCTTGGTGACAGTGAATCCCTGATTTCGCCTATAACTCCTGATGCAGTGACGACTTTTTTTCCCACGAATTTGGAGGCAGCTTCCGAGGTGCTGAAGAGACCGTTCACTGAGTACTCGTTGCCTTCTCTTTTTTGTCTTACAGTTCCTTGCTTGGTCTTTTTTGAGAAGAATTCTAATTTCGGGTTTGTTTCTGTGATTCTTCCTCCGCCGATTATTCGGAATTCGCGGGCTTGGAGTCCAGGGTTCATCAAGAGGACGTGATCTCCTCTTTCAGCCACAACTTGTTGTCTGAGTTCTATGTAAACTAGGCATTTTTCAGGAGCCTTCACCGAAGCCTTCACAATGAACTTGCCGTCTTCGATGACCCCGGGTACAACGTTTCCCAGCACTTCGTAAGACCCAACAAACACGTCTACATCGCTGTACGGTTTCAACGGACGTAGATAGTATTTGTCAACTTCCAATTCGGTTATTACTTTGCGGGTGGAACTGATGGAGTCAGGAGAAACGGCTACATAACCCCTGTGCGCGTCGTCAGGTTTTAGGTCTTTGACGGCGACGCCCACCCTGTCTCCAGCGATAGCTTCCTCTTTGTCTTCGCCGAATGATCGCAGCGAACGTACTTGACCTTTTTTATCGATGGGTTTGATTTCAACAGTATCTTTCACCTTAACTTTCCCACGGTGTATCGTGCCAGTTAAGACAGTTCCTACTCCAGCGATGGTGAATGCGTGGTCGATAGGCATTTTGAACGGACCATTCCATTGGCGAATAGGGGGACTGAGAGAATCCTGCAGTGCGCTCTTGAGTTCATTAATTCCCTTACCTGTTAATCCTGAGACCTCGACAATCTTTGCGTTCTCGTATGGAGTTCCTTTGAGAAGAAGTGTGACTTTGTTCTTGACTTCCTCAATTCTCTCTGGAGAAGCCAAATCGACCTTGTTTAGAGCAACTACAAGAGTCTTTATTCCGAGGTCTTTGATTATCGAGAAATGCTCCACACTCTGAACCTGGAGGCCGGCATCTGCGGCCACAACCAGCACTGCTAAGTCAATTATGTTAGCACCCGCCACCGCATGCCTAACCAAGCTGAAGTGCCCTGGCAAGTCGACGAGAGTGACCAGGTACGGACCTAAGGTGAAAGCGGAGAAGCCCATATCTAGTGTCATTCCTCGCCTGGAGGAGTCTGGTGCCTTGTCCAGAGCAGCTGTCGAAGGTTTTTCAGTTAGCTGCCTGGCAAGCATTGTCTTGCCGTGGTCAACATGCCCGAAAAGACCGACATGAACAGGGATGAGGCCCTTGCCTTCAGTCATGGTGTAACTTTTTGCGACCGCATTGGCTTCTCTGAGGAATAATTCAACTGCATCCACAGGCTTTGAACCGTCTGCCAGCGCCTTCTTCACCACTTCTTTTCTGATTGTGGAAAGAGAAATGCCTAAGTCAGGATTCTTGTACCGCGTCATGACCTCCATCATGGACTTTCGGGTTTCCCTTTCGATTCCTCTTGCTCTTAGCGACTTCTCGTCTTCCACAACCTTTTTGGGCTTGGACCTGATCGGGTTTTCAAGTCTTTTGAGAACTGCGGTAACAATGATGCTGGCGATCTCTTCGTAACTTTGCTTGCTTGGGTCGACAACAACAAGGGGAGTGTCCCATTTGTAATCACCCTTCGGCGGGTCAAGTTTCTGGTTGATTTCCTCGATGAGGGATGACGGTATAGGCGATCCTCGTTCTTGGTTCCATTTAATGGCTTGTTCAACAGGTGTATCAACGAAGACTATGTCATAGTCAGAGCCTGATCGTTTCGCAATCTGCCTAAGCTCGCTCCTCATCGACTTGTAGTAGTTTAGGTCATCACTAATAACGAGAAAACCATTCTCCAAACCAGTCGCAATCGCCTTCTCATAAAGAGCCTTTACCGATGTTTCTCTCTCAGGTTTGAATCCTTTGGAGGAATACGAGAGCATGTCCCGAAAATCGTCCGAGCTGATGACCATGGTCGGTATCCCATATTCGTCCTCAAGCAGGGAAGCGACGTTTTTGCTGATGGTGGTCTTTCCTGAACTAGGCAATCCGCACAGTATAAGTAGGTAAGGATAACTCTGTGACACCGTTCTCCCCTATTGTCTATCCTGTCTGGGGTTTATAATTCTGTCGAACCATCAGACTTCGATGATTTAGGTTGATAAACTATATAGTATTTCCGAATGCTTTTGATTGATTCCATAATAGAATTTGCCCAGCAAAACAAGCAAGCACAATATACAAAGCAATAAAAGAACATCTGAGCATTTAAGCACTGAAGACCTCGGAGCCGAAGAGCGTTAGAGGTATGTTTCATGTTACCGTTTGATAAGTTGAAGGACACAATCCCCAAGAGCATACTTGACAGAGGCCTGACAGTGTTAGGCACAGAGTCCCAGCCGATAAAACTGCTTTTCGAGCAAAGAAGAATACCCCAAGAAGGGTGGAAAGACAGCCAAATCGAAGCCTTACTGAACTTGCTGGCAGCAATGGATTCGGACAAGGACAGCAAAGCAGTTTTTGTAGGCGAACGCGAGGGCAGGGTTGCATCCCCACTGGTTTCAAAGCTGGCGTTTGGGTTTCACCATGGGGTAGGAAAGTCAGGTGACCTGACCGAGGCCCAGCCTAAGGCTGCAGGCGCATCTCTCATGTACTTCTTCGCCAACAAACTGGCAACTGACGCCATGAAAAGGTTCGGAGCCCCAAACATCAAGAAGGCAGTGGTTTTTCCTGTGGCAACGGGAATGGCACTTGCTCTTGCCTTATGCGCCGCAAGAAATCTCACCAAGGGAAAAGAAGTTGTTTACCCACAGGTTGATCTTAAGACTCCACTGAAGGCGATCCATCTTGCAGGCCTTCAAGAAAGAATAGTTGAAGGAGAAGTCTACGGAGACGGAGTAAACGTTCCCCCGGAAGAGATAGAAAAAGCAGTTAACGAAAATACAGCCGCGATTCTATCAACAACAACGTTCTTTGCGCCCAGAGAACCCGATAAGATCAAAGACATCGCCAAGATCGCACAGGAGAAAAAAGTGCCACATATCATAAACAATGCGTTTGGAGTGCAGAGCCGCGAGATCATGAAACTCGTAAGAGGCGCAATCGACGCAGGACGCGTGGACGCAGTAATCCAGAGCACAGACAAGAATTTCCTCACCCCCGTCGGAGGAGCAATAGTCGCTTCGCCCAATGAAGAACTTTTAGACACCGTGTCTGAAGCCTATGCAGGAAGGGCAACAGCCGCCCCCATAGTGCAATTCCTAGCAGCGGTGCTGTCGATTGGACTGGAAGGCTACGAGAAGTTGAGAACCCAGCAGGAAGAAAACAGGCGGTTCCTTGAATCATCCTTGAAGGAGGTTGCAGAGAGGCATGGGCAGCGTATACTGAATGTTTACAATCCAATATCCGTGGCTATGACGCTGGATGGAAGAAACGCCAAGAAAATAGGCAAAGCCTTGTACGCGGCAAGGGTCAACGGTGCAAGAGCGCTGGAAAAGAACGATTTCGGAGTGTGCTGCCCACAGTATGTTTCATCCTACATCAACTTCGACGCCAGCATAGGAATACAAAAAAACGAAATCACCCTAGCAGCGGAGAGGTTAGACAAGGTTTTGAAAACAGTGGCGTAGTGGCGGCGTCCAAGGGGAATCGGACCCCGAGACCTTGCGGGCTCACCGGATTTGAAGTCCGATGCTAGGACCACCTAGCCGTGGGACGCCCTCAAATTGATGCCTTCAGCTGTTGAATAATTTGTCTCGAAGTGCGATTTCTGTATTCACTCGCCAAAATAAACATATTCCGCTCTAAACCCCTGTGGAGTCATTTTAGGCGTCTCTTTAACGCATCGTCCAAGCGTTCATCTTATTATTGCCACTGATATACAACAGTTAGGGCAAGTGGCAAGCGCCAGCATCATGCCCGCGCCTAACCGCAACGGCTCAAGAACGAATTCTTTGCCTACTTGGCCGCTGCTTGAACGGTGGGTTTAGCTGCAGGGGTTGGGGCTGCTGCTTTGCGCTTCAGCATGTTCTCTAAGGTTGGACGAAGCTTCGCGTTTTCCGCTAGTATCTTTTCTTTTCCCAGTGCCTTCATTTGGGCGCTCATTTCCTTGACTATATGGACGAATTTCTCTCCTTCAGCCGATGAAACGTATTCAACCTTGAATCTTTGGGGGCTCAAGCCAAGCTTTTGAAGCATGCCAGCCAAGGCATCCATGCGCGCTTTCATCCTAACGTTTCCAGAGATGTAGTGGCAGTCGCTAGGAAGATGGCAGGCGGTGATTAGTACCCCTCCGGCTCCCAGCCTAAATGCCTCCATAACGAAGTCCCGATCTACCCGTCCAGTACACATTACCCGTATCGCCCTTGTAGTAGGAGGGTATTCCAGCCGGCTCGTCCCCGCTCGGTCCGCGCCGGCGTAACCTCACCAGTTACACATAAACGTCAGTATCTTATCTTCAGGATCCCTTTCTAGAGCAGCTCTGATTTGCGAGGTTATCTGTTCATCCGTAAAGTGCATCTGAGTTATAGCGTCTTGTGGGCATTCAGCAACGCATGTTCCGCAACCATGGCATTGAGCTGCATTAATCTGGGCTGGTTGCCCCTCAACCGCGGTTATGGCTCCGAAGGGGCAGCTTTTCACGCATAAACCACACTTTGCTTTCACGTTTCTGCATTTGGCGATGTCGACTATCGAGACAATCGGTTCTATCTTCCATTTCGGTTGAGAAAGGATGGTTGCAGCTCTTGCTGCCGCGCCGCTTCCTTGGGCTACGCTGTAGGGTATATCCTTTGGTCCCTGGCAAGCACCTGCTAAGAATACTCCGTCCATAGGTGTGTCCATTGGTTTGAGTTTCGGGTGACTTTCCATGAAGAACCCATCTGATCCCCGCGTTATATGCAGGATACCAGCCAATTCTTCAGCTCCCTTGGTGGGTATTGCGGCTGTGCTTAGCACAACGAGTTCCGCTTCGACTTCGATGGGCAGTCCCAGCGTCGAGTCCTCAGCTCGGACAACCAAGTTTTTGGTCTTTGGGTCTTCCATTATTTGATCCGGTTTTCCCCTGATGAAGTTGATTCCCATTTCACGGGCTCTTCGATAGAATTCTTCGTAGCCTTTGGAGGGAGTGCGTATATCTATGTAGAAGAGGTAGACTTCCACTTCATGATGGTAGTGTTCTTTCAGAAGGATGGCTTCTTTCAGCCCATACATACAGCAGAAACCTGAACAGTACTCGTACTTGTTTACGTCCCTTGAACCGACGCATTGAATGATGGCAACGCTTTTCGGCCTCTTTCCATCGGATGCGCGGACTACGTGTCCAGCTGTCGGGCCGCCTGCTGTGATGAGTCTCTCAAACTCCAAAGCTGTAATTACATTATCGTATCTTCCATAGCCGTACCTGGGGTCATCATATGGTTCATAAATATCGCAGCCTGTTGTTACAATGATTGCTCCAACTTCCAATTCAACTTCTTCTGGCTTTTGTTCAAAGTTGATGGCTTCACGCGCGCCGCAGGCATCCACACATTTGAAGCACTCTATGCAGTAATCCCTGTTTATCGAGTAGATGAGAGGCACTGCTTGGTCAAACGGAATGGAGATGGCTTTCCTTACTCCTAAGTTTAAATCCCACTCATTAGGGTATTCTATTGGGCAGGCATCTTTACATTCTCCGCAGCCAGTACAATTTCCAGCAATAACATATCTCGGGTTCTTGCGAACTTTAACTCTGAAATTGCCTACAAAGCCCTCTACACTGAGGATGTCCGCATTGGTTATTACTTGGACCTTAGGATGGCGCAGTACTTCCACCATCCTAGGTCCTTCAATTCATATGCTGCAATCCAACGTTGGAAAAGTCTTGTCGAGCTGCGCCATGTGTCCTCCTATGCTCATATTCTTCTCGACAAGGTATACTTGGAACCCCATATTTGCCAAATCCAGAGCGGAGTTGATGCCGGCAATGCCGCCGCCGATAACCAAGGCGTTTTTGGTTACAGGGACCTCCATGGTTTCAAGAGGCTTAAGCAACCTCGCCTTGGCCACAGCCATCCTTATGGTATCTTTCGCTTTTGCTGTGGCTTCTTCTGGAGTACTTGGATGGCACCACGAAGCGAACTCACGTATGTTCGCCATTTCAAACACATAGGGGTTTAGCCCTGCTTCACTTACAGTTTTTCGAAATGTTGGCTCATGCATCCTTGGGCTGCAAGCGGCTACGACGACACGGTTCAATTTGTGTTCTTTTATTGCTTTTCTGATTTCTTCTTGTCCCGGGTCAGCGCAGGTGTAGCGGTTTTCTTTAACGTAGACTACGTCGGGTATGGTTTTTGCGTACTCAGCGACTGCTGGTACGTCCACGGTTCCTGCGATGTTCATGCCGCAGTGGCAGATGAAAACGCCTATCCGCGGTTCTTCTGGTTTTTTGGTTTCCGGTTGTTTGGGGGCTTCTGGGTTGCTCATTTCACTATCTCCTCTAAGTTGAATCTTTTCGAAACGGCATTATGCCTATTCTCGCCAGCGACAGTTCTAAATTCTTTAGCTGCGTCGGTTGGCGAAGTTAGTCTTTCTAAGGCTTTGTTCCATGTGCCCGAGTGAATTGGTGTGTGATGTATCGTTGTCCGTTTAACTGTTAACGCTTCATCTACAGGACAGACGTTTTTGCATGCGCCACAGTAAGTGCAGAATAATTCGTTAACATAAACTTTCTTGTCTTCGCCAAGTATCAATGCACCTGGAATGGGGCAAACGTCAAGGCAATCTTGGCAGCCTTCAGGGCATTTCTCCTGATTAATAGCAATTATTCCTTCGAAGGCTTTTTTGACCTTTATCGTACCTGGACTGCATTTGAACTCGCATACTCTGCAAGTTGGACAATAATCCTTTTGAATATCAATTTTGACTTGAACACGTTTTTTCTCGCTCGGCGATAAAGCCTCGAAGTTTTCGATTGGTTTGCCATTATAACCAATTTTAGAAATTTTTATGAGTGACAGCGGACATGCTGTTTCGCATTCTACACATTCTTTCTCACACTGGCTTGTATCAACTTTTATGTCACGAACCAGCTTCGGGTAACTTTCTTTCTCCAAGACAGAAAGGTCATGTGCACCATTCAAAGTAACTCTGATTGCGCCATACGGGCAGGTGACATCGCAGATACCGCAGAAATTGCATTTTGCCAAGTCAATGTCCACTTTGGCTTTTTTGGCTTTTTCCCCTTGAACTTTAGGTTGTTTCTGTGTTTTTATGGCTTCTTTAGGGCAAACTAAACTGCATATTTGGCAGCCAACACAGCGTTTTTTGTCAAGGGTTAACTTGTAGTTCTTAACGTGCAAGACCCATTCTAACGTTAAAGCATCTGCCACATCTTTCTTTACGGTTTTTAGCGGCATTTATTTTACCGCCAAGAGGTTTTTACATGCGCGGTTCAAATTGATCCAACGCCTAACAGGACAGTTAGACTGATTTGAATGCATCACTTTTCATATAAATATTGCTTGAAAAAACAACAGTTTCCACATTACAAACAACAAATCTAGCTTCATTCTATGCTATGAAAGAAGAATTGGTGGTTACGGTTTGGTGAAGTTAAGACGGACGCCAACGACAACATAACCGACTATGTAACTACTTTTAAAAGTCCACACAAAACAAAAAATCAACCCTTACTCACAGGCTCCTTGAAAACCCCAAACCTTGCCGGTACATAATAAGGATTACCTCTTGTTTCCTTAGCGGTTTGGCTACTTTGCACTGTTTTAATTCTAATAAATTGCTTAAAAACCGAGTTTTATTAATCAGTTTAACATAAACTATTTTTTCGCATTAGATTTGTCTGAAATATTAAGGTATAAACGGGTTGATTTAAATTCTACTTTTACATTTAGGTGAGAAGGGATTATTATGGCAAGCTTAGTTTTGGCTAAAGATGTCTATTCAAATAAGTTTAACTCTGTTCAAGAAAACGATACACTATCTCGGTGTTTAGAAGCATTTGAAACAGGTATGCCTCCGGTTTTAGCTGTTTTAAATGATAAAGGCAAGTATGAAGGCGTGATTACTAGGCGCTCGATTTTAAGGTCAAGACTTGATTCTACAGCAACCAAGGTCAGAACGCTGATGAAGGTTGCGCCACCAGTCACTGTTGATTTTTCCTTAAGTAAAATGGCGAAGTTGATGATTGAGAGTGAGATGAGGCAGCTTCCGGTTTTTGAGAAGAATAAGCTGTTGGGGTTTATTACTGATGACAATATTATTCATGCAGCTGTTCTTCAAGAGTGGGGCAACACCGCGATAGAGAAAATCATGACCAGAGCGCCTCACACTATTGAGGCAAATCGTTCCGTAGGAGCGGTTCTAAGCGTAATGAGGGAGTATGGTATTTCTCATGTTCCAGTCATGGACAGCGGCAAACTTGTCGGCATGATTAGCATTCAAGATATTTTGGAGAATATTTATTGGCCGCAGAGACGCCAGACAACTGGAGATATAGTTGGAGAAAAAATTGAAACCCTAAGCGTGCCAGCTAAAGGCATAATGGCTAGACCAGTTTTTACGGTTGAACCTCAAACGAGTCTACGCGTCACCGAGAAAATAATGCATGATCATGACATTTCCTGTTTAGCAGTTGTTTCAAACGAACGGCTAGTTGGCATCGTGACGAAGCGTGATTTTCTTGAGCCAATCTCCCAGTTAGAAGTTGCAGAGAAGAAGTTGTCGGTGCAGTTCAGCGTTAAAGATGTAGATGTAGGCCCTGATCAGCAGGGATTCATGATGGAAGAATTCGATTCCTTCGCGCATAAGTATCAAGATGCTTTCCAGTTAGGAACACTTTTTGTCTACATGAAAACTCATGGCAACACAAACCTAAAGGGAACACCGCTGATTCATTGCCGTTTACAGTTTAGAACGGCGAAGGGAACCTTCTTTAGCGCAAGCGAAGGCTGGGGTATTGAACCGTCTTTTAAAGTGGCATTAGAGCGGCTTGAGAGGAGACTGCTACGAAGCAAAGAGCTGCTAGCCTACAATCCTAAATATGCGAAAGATTACTTGCGGAAGATTGGGTTACCACAAGAAGAAACCTAGCCCTCTTCTCTTTTTTGATTGTTTTTTGAGTTTTGCGTTGATGCTTTAGTGTGTGGTTTTGTTGTAAAAATTAGGCAGGGTGAGGTTTTGGGTGTTTGTGTTTTGGGTTGGTTTTTTGGTTTAGCGTTTGAACTTGTTGCTGGTTAGGGTTAAAAAAGATATAAAAAGATAGAAAAAGATACTGAAAGATGGGAAAAGGTGCATTCTGCATGCCGCTTACAAAGCAGGAAACATTCAAAGCTAAACTCCAACGATACAACCGGCTTGCGGTTCCAATGCTTCTGCGGTGGCGCTACAAAATGGAGCCGGGCGAACTGCTAAGAGTCACCGTCAAACCCCTCGAGCCAGAAAGCTACGGGGAAGAAGAGTTTCTGGCGAAAACAGCCGTAGACGGACGCCTAACAGTGCCAAAACTCGCAATGAAAATCCTCGAGCGTGATGGAGAAAAGAGCCTGGCAGGCGCCATATTTGAAGTCACAATCAGCCCCGCAGGCAACCCAAACAGCACCATGCCCCCATCTGAGGCAAATCCTCCAGAAAGCACCGAAGCAAAACTACTTGACAAAATCAAAGACATCCGAAAAAACCTCTAACGCAACCGCATAAAAACCCAAACCGCTCTTGACGGCACCGCATAGAAAAACTCAAACAACTCATCAAAAAGCCTGGGATTCGCCTAAAAAGCTGGGGATGGGAATTGAACCCATTGAATTTCTCTTTCCCGAAAGAGAACCTCTGACAAGAGAAAGGCTTTAACTTCTTGGGGTAGGTGTTAAGTCTGGGTCGATTCCAACGCTTTCTCTTGTTTGTTTCTCTTCTTTTTTATTTCTCTTCTTAAATTTTCTTTTCTTATATTTTCTTCATTTATGAATTCATCTAAAAATTTCTTGAGGTTTTCATGCATCTTTTTTGCTGGTTCTCTAAGCTTCTCTGTTGTTTCTGAGCTCGGTTGGAAATAGCCATGTTCCGTCAGATAAGAGTTAACGCTTGAATAATCGCCTGCTAAAGCGCTGTCAATAGTTTTTTTGCCCATTTCACGACAAGCCCAATATCTGCCATCCAAAACAGCGTATAGGTCCATTCGGGGATGTTAAACGACAATTATGGGCTTTATTTTTTCGTTGTTTGCTATCTTTTTCTTATAGAATTCAACCCCTTCCCTTGAAACCTTTGAATCAGCAACAATTTTCTCCATAGGTAATGGCCGTGAATATTTAATAGGGTTAATAAAAACGTCTGGATTAAATTGAACCTTTCTTTTTAAAAGATCAAGAATATCTTTTTTGATTGAAGCCCAAAGATTCTTTGAAATCTGACGGAAACTCATCATACCCTACTTGTCATGCTGATAATTAATTTTTTCCCTCTTTTGTAGCGCGCATGGTGTTCCGAAATTGGTCAAAAATGGTCGTAATTCCATTTTTTGCTCTCTGTCCTACGTATGTTGACTATTCACAGTTCATGATTTGAGACGCGACCCAAGCAAAAAGCAGGCTTAAAACCACTTTTCACCATTTAAGGAACACGCATGCGCGCGCAATAAGGTCTTCATTATATGCAGGATAGTAGATGCGCCGTTCAGACATTTCCTCCGATACGTCTTTACCAATAACACACTCTTTGCAAGGAAACTCTTCAGTTCTTGCAGTTTGAGGTTATTAATCTTATCTCTACCATCGCGCCATTAGCCGCAAATTATTTATTTATAGACTGATAAATAGGATCTAATACCTTGGAGAGAAGGTTTTGAACTCTTTGCTGGCGCAAATTGTGAGTGATAAAAGCAACAAAGGTGACGACTTTTTTTTTGTTCATTTCTTTCCAAGAATCCAATTACAATTATCTCAATCAACAAATCCTATGAAGACATTTCAAGAATATCAGTCGGGAGGACCTTAGATGGGGTTTCCCTGGGGAGCATACGATGTCGTTACATTTGGCGTAGAATGGGTCCAGGACTTCCACGCAGACTCTTGCACCGAGCCCGACTTACTTTACCGACAATCCGAAGCGGAAGGATTTTATAATATAATGCAGTTGCACGGTCACATCGGAAAATTTTGTTTTGGGGATGATAACGCTTGGGAAACAGATTTTTGCAATCCTGACCTAGAATTAGGAGGCGACGCCCTAAACTGGTCTGACAACGTAAACTTTTGCTATTTCGCCGGCCACGGGACCCATAAACAAGATCAGTATGTCGACGACATGTGGATTTGCTTTTCCTATGCTCACTTAGGATGTTTCGCTGCGTCTTCTCGATGGAAACTTGGGGTCAAAGACCTCAAATGGCTGGTCTTGGATTCCTGTTTGGGTGTTACTGATCCGTCAGCAGATTCAGTCGTTTTTTGGGCTGGACCGATGCAAGGCATTCATATTATTTTTGCGTACATTGGGCTCAGTTACGACCGAGGGGATCTTGGAGTTGCCTTTGGAAACGAAGCAGGAACAGGGTCACCGCTTTGCAATTCGTGGATCGATCACGCCTATACATATGACGATTATGACCCACAAGTGTCCAATCATCCGATTGCTATAGCAGCAGGCGCAACTCAAGACGAGGCAATATACCGAAGAGAACATGAAACAATAAACGATCTCTCTTACGATGTTACCTCAACTTCCTGGCTGGCATGGAAGTGGCGTGATTGATGCCCACAATTAAGATCTCAGCAGCGATGCCGGAGTTACCACGTAACCCACCTCCAATTTACAAGTTGTCAATGTGGAACAGAACCAGAGAAAGAGAGTTGCTGAACCTGTGGGGTAAGCTTAAATGGGAACAAAGGAGGACTGACGTAGGATCAGCTAGATTATCTTTGGTCGTTTTTTCGGCTGGGTCCAATGACCTGATAATCCACCGAATCGCTGGGGCATTTCGATTTAGGGACCGGAATCGCTGGATGGTTGATGATGGATCAGACTTGAAATTCTCGGATGAAGAAGCGATCGGTATCGGAAGAGAGTATCTAGACCGATACGACCTTCTTCCAAGTGAGTCAAGGTTCCTCAGAGTGAGTCGCTTGCACGTGGCGACAGGTGAAATTAACGGGAAAAGAGGAGGAGATCATCGAGTTATCGATGCTGGTGTCATCTTTCAGCGCACTATCGATGGCACGCCAGTCTATGGTCAAGGAGGCAAAGTAGTAGTGTACCTGAACCACGAGGGTAACATGACGTGTCTTGACAAGATCTGGAGACCTCTCGACTCTGTTTACAGAGAGGTCAAGGAGCTCTATCCTCCTCAGCATGCCATCGATGAGGCGACAAGGCTTTGGAAGAGACAACACGTTTGGAAGGCAGAAGTGAAAAAAGTGCTTTTTGGTTACCATGAACTGGGGTGGGATGAGAGGCAACGCTATATGCAGCCAGCCTTCATTGTCTTGGCAACACTAACTGGTCCGGATGAACGAGTTAAGGTTAACGCGTTCCACGTAACTGCCGCCGCGGTTAATCATATGGGAAGGATAATACCTCCTCTCAAAAAAATGCCCCCACCAAAGCCTCGACAAGAACAAGAGCGCTCTAGCGCGGCGCGTCGCTGAAGTCCGTGTTAATCTGCGTCTCAATGTTTAGATAATTCATTGCATAAGCGTCTTGCTGGATAAGGTTTTTATGCCCAAGTTTTCTGCAGCTTTGGCAAGTTTAATGTCGTCGCTGACTAAGATCTTATCAGATTTCTTTGCTTCTATAAGATAAGCGGTGTCATAAAATGTCAAGTTAAATTTGTACGCTGTGTCCAATGCTTCGCTTCCTGTCTCATTATCAAGCGAGGCCACCTGCATACGTTTAAGAATCGAGTACATCAGATCCAATGATTTTTCAGCCTCTTCAATACTTATCCTTTTAAGCAAAAGACATTCTCTCCACAACGCATTGCCCAGCTCGTAGTACGCTAAATAAATCGTTGTGCCTTTAACCAGTTTTTCCACGGCATCTTGTGGCTGTTCTCTAATGAGTTTGTAAATGATGTTGGAGTCAAACAGTAACTGCGGCTTTGTCATCTGCTGTCCCTTGTAGCCCGAATAGATTCAGTAAATTCTTCAGGAGGAATCTTTTTAAGAATTTCTGATACCTCTTTGGCAAGTTTGTTTAGGCGTTCTCTTTCCAGTCGGTCTACTTCTGACTGCAAGGTTTCTCTTATCAGCGCACTTACATTTACGCCTAAGCTGGATAACTTTTTCTTAAGTTCAGCTGGAACCTTTGCACAAACAGTTTCTTCCATCGCCACAGGTATTACCAATACAGTATAACAAACTCGTATGATAAGAAGATTGCTATCCTCAAATCTAACTGATAAATCTCTGGCTGCGGCAACATCCCAAATCAATGCCGTTTAGAAGGGTATTCTTGAGCCGTCAAAGCCCATTTTTGAAATACCCAGCTCATCCTTAACTTCCCTCAACTGTGCAGCAGTGAAAACTGGGCCATCTCTGCAGACGCGGTATTTGCCAATCACGCAGCTTCCGCATAAGCCTATGCCGCAGCGCATTAACCGCTCTAGGCTGGCTTCTATAGGTAACTTACGTTGTTCTGTTAACTCAAAGATTTTTTTTATCATGACTTCTGGACCGCAAGTGTAGATCATGTCGAATTTTTCTTTGTCCAATAGGCTGCTCAGAGGCTCTGTTACCAAGCATTGCAAGCCGTAAGTGCCGTCTTCCGTTGTTGTAATCAAGCTTTTCTCGTTACATACACCGTTAAGCTCCCGAATAAAGAGGAGTTCATCTTTTGTTTTGGCGCCTTCCACAAACGATAACCGCTCCGTCTTAGCTGAAAGCTGCTTTGCCAAAAACAGCAGAGGCGCCGTTCCCGTTCCGCCGCTCACCAAGAGGACTCTGCCTCTGCTTTCAGTGAAACTGTTACCGAAGGGTCCACGTATACCGACGGTTTCGCCTGCCATCATGCCTTGCAAATGTTGTGTTGCATCGCCGACTTGCTTCACCGACACGGAGATTAGCCCATTACTAGCATCCATTATGCTCAGCGGGATTTCATCCACGCCTGGAATCCAAAGCATCAGGAACTGCCCTGGTTTAGCTTTAGAGCATAACTTATCAGGCATAATGAAAGTTTTAACTGTTGGACTCTCAACTCTAACCTGCACGATTTCTGTTGTTCTAAGCGTGTTAGCTGCGATGAGCGAGGCCGACAATTTCTTTCACACTCCCATAATGCTTCTTTCTCAAGTAAACTTCCACTCCTCTAGTTATGGCTTGGAAAACCTCCGTGTCCTCCAACGCAATGGCACTGCCAACCTGAACTGCAGAAGCTCCAGCCAGGAAAAACTCAACTGCATCACGCCAATCCGTTATTCCGCCGCAGCCTATGATTGGCACATCAGGCAACGCCTCACGAATGTCATATACACATCGTAGGGCCACTGGTTTTATGGCTGGGCCAGATAAACCGCCTTTTATGTTGCTTAAGATTGGACGCATCGTTTCAGAATCAATCGCCATCGCTTTAAGCGTGTTCACGGCTGTCAAAGCTTCTGCTCCAGCTTCAACTGCTGCCCGAGCTATTGCGGTTATATCTGTAACGTTTGGGGATAGCTTCACAATTACAGGTTTATCAACCGCCGCCTTCACCGTGTCAACCACTTCAGCGAGCAGTTTTGAGTTTTGACCGATTTCTGCCCCAGTTTGCTTGACATGGGGACAGGAAACATTAAGCTCAACTGCGTCGGCGCCTGCAGCAACGGCTTTTTGGGCAACTGCAGCGTATTCCTCTGCTGAGTAACCAAACACGCTAACTATAAGCGGAACGCGCAAAATGATTTTAGAGTACTTTATTTCTTCAGCGTACAAGTCGATACCGGGGTTCGGCAACCCTACAGCGTTGATTAATCCACTTTCTGCCTGAACCACCGTTGGATTCGCATAGCCAACTCTTGGTTCTACACCGATAGATTTTGTAACTACCGCTCCCGCGCCGCTCTTGGCTACACGGTGAAGTGATTCAGCTGAGTAACCCAGTATTCCAGATGCCAGAATGGTTGGGTTTTCCAGCGCCAAGCCAGCAAGGCGTATACTTAACGGATTGCTTTCCAAATTCTGTTCTCACCGCTCAATCTAGTTATTTACTTTTAAAAAGATAAAGCTTCTTTAGCCAATTACTTCAACTCATCAAAAAAAACCAAGTGCCATTTTGAATAATTATAACATTTTTTATGTCTAATTTGCCACATCATTGAAAGAAACAAGTATTTTTTGTGAAAAAGAAAATGAGGGGTTAGGCGAACTTTGAAATCGTCTTATTTCTTCTTTTTACCCTTTTTATCTGCTTTCTTCGGAGCTTTAGCCACTCTAATAACCTCAAAGTTACAATTGACTTCAATTTATATTTAAAATTTGCTAAAGACTAAATATTCTGGCGCAACCGCTGAAACGGTTAAAAAATAGGCGCTATAAGCAAAATAACCTTAAAATCATGCGGCTAATATAGGTTTTTTTCCGTATTTTTTTAGCTGGTCAGAATTTACATTTATCTGTCAATATCGAGTATTGTTTTTTGGAGAAGATTTTATGAAGCAAAATAAACCAAGAAAAGTTGCCCTCTGAAACCCCTACTTTGTAAACATCGCTCTGTCTTGAATGTACTCTTTTCCAGTGCGCAGAGCAATTTCAGCTTTTGCCAATTCGCTTCCCAAGTACGTCGCATGATCTTCTTTTGAAACCAAACCCAATTCAATAATTTTTGAGCAGAGGGCTTCAGCAGTTTTGCCCTTGATAATCTTATCCGGCTTCTTCATCTTCGTAGAAGCATAATGCAGCGCAACTATGTCTTTGCCAATGCGGTCCACCACGATTGTGAATGAACCCAGTTCATCTAATTCTGTTAAAGCTGGTTTTTCCGCTGCAATTACCTGCACGTTTTTTTCAAGCGCTTCATCATAGAGTTCTTCCCTGTTCCTTTTGTCCTTAAGTAACAGCAAGTCTATGCCGAGATCTTTTGGTACCGAACAACGTTTTTTTGCCAGAAACATCATCTTAGCCGCAGCGGCTTCCTCGCCTACGCTTCCCTTCGCTTTGTCACTTTTCTCTGTTGCCAACAGGATGCTTGCGCCAACCTCAGATGATAACCTCGCCAGCAAAGCGTTAACGCCAACGGAATCCGCATCCATCAATTCAGTAACATTCGAAACGCCAACAAACAACGGAACATTCCGATTTCTGTCAGCGAATTTGCGAAAAGCAATAAACGACTCCAAAACATCCGAAGGATCAAGAATCAAATCCGCCAGGCACCTTGTCACGCCTAACCTATTTGCTTTCTCAAGGATTTCCTCCATGAACTGGACGCGGTCATCAGCTTTTTTTGGGAAACATCCTTGGCGCTGATTTGTCGGGATAACAACCACAGCAACATTAGAGATGTAAGGTGCAATCGCTTCAATGTTTCCTGCATCAGCACTCAAAACGAGGTCTGCGCCTGCGTGAACTGCCGCTCGAATCTCTGCTGGGTCAAGCGAATCTATGCTCACAGGAACATCCACAACTTGCTTCACAAATGTAACAATGCGTTTTGCATCTGAAGGTCTGGATTCCCCTGCAACCATACCAACATCGATAATGTCTGCGCCAGCTTCTACGAAGTGTTTTGCTAACCGCTGAATTGTTTCCTTATCCATTAAGGGTGCATCAACGATTTCAGCTAAGACACGCATAGGAAAGTCTCTGCCGACCGCCAAGTCCCCAATCAGCATGCTGCCGGGTTTCTTAAGTAGCGCCTCACGGTTTTGCTCCGCCTTCTCTATTTCCTGCAAGGCTTTTTTCTGAAGCTTCTCCCGCAGCAAATCGCACGCGGGCACAACTGTTGAAAGCTGAACTTTCCCCAGCGAATCCAACACCGTTGGCAAATCAGCGGCATACCTTGGACCTTTAAAGGCCTGGACGCCAAACGCTTCTGTAATTACAGATGTGTCTCCTCGGATGAGACCTGGCACCAAAATCACGTCAAAACCTGTTACGTCAACGTCTTTTAGGGTTTTGGCGATGGTTTCAGGAGTTAACAGTGCTGCAACTGGAATCTTGAGGGCAACCGTCTCAGTGTTTGCGCTACTTTCCTGTGCATAGCGTTTGACTGTGTCCTCTGCAAGTGCACCTGTAATCAAGAGCACCTTTTTTTTGCCCGCTTTGTTAATTGACAAGTTGATTGCTCCTATCCGAAGATTTAGTCTTATCGTCAGTTTTGCCTCTCCACAAGTCTATTCTTTTCATCAAATCAGCCATAACTATAGAGTAAACAGAGTTTGGAGCTACACGGCTCACTACATCGTTGCAGTTATCGATCTGTGCCAAGAGTTTGCTAACTTTTTTTTGTTTCCCTTCATCGTTTAGAAAAGTTTTCACACGGGTTGCATGTATAATGGCTTCAAGTGTTGCGTCCATGGCTCGGCAGCGCACCTGAGGAAATTTCCGTGTCGCCTGCACTAACCCTACGTTGCACATGGCTCTGGTTTTTTCTGTGCCAATTGGCGACATCTCAGTGACTGAAACATCAATGGTTGCATCTGCAAACCGTAGTTTAGGCGCGTTAACGGCTTTTGCTTTCTTAAACCATTCTTGAGGCAACTTGCCGTTTTGGTTTGCTTCTTTGAAGGCTGTTTTGTAAAAAACCTCTATGTTGCTTGTTAAATTTACAACCGCAAACCTGTTTGCTTTAATGTTGCTGCAGGTTGTCGAAGAATTGAAAAGGTTGACGATGAGATGATGCTCATCCTCCATGATGACCCCCATTGGCGCCGCGTCAGGTTTCCCATCTACGTTATATGTGGAAACTATGCACTCAGCAATTACTCCTTTTAAGAAGCCTAAATCAGTTAACTTCGCCGCCAAACCAACTCACGCCACATAGAAGGTCGCAAGCATCATTTTTCAACCGAATGTAAATTTTCACAGTGACATAATAAAGCTTTGCCAACCTAAACGGCGATTACAATTTTGGAAAGACTGATCCGCGAATGCTGAATCGCCTGGAGGGTGATTGCGGCTTGTTTGTGGTTGAGTTCCTTTGTCTTCTTGGTCTCCTGAAAGTTTCATTGACGCCTTTGATGTCATTGCTGTGGGCGAAGGCAAGAAAACGATGGTTGAGTTTGCCGCCGCGTTGCACGCGTACTTAGCTGCTTAACGTTTGGATGTTCGCGACCTGCCCAGTGTCTGCCCATACCCCGACGCCTATGCTGTTAACTCCTCCTGGGTAAACCTTGTCGAGATACAGCGTGATGTACCAGTAAGGGAATAAGGTAAGGTCTGATCGAGGTGTAGGATAGAACACCGCAGAAACGGGCTCTTGAAGCACAGTGAAACTGGAAACTTTCACTCCGTTCGCGGTCCAAGAGAACGTGCTCGCCGCCTCTCTGGCGATTTGAATTGCTTGGTCTTGAGTAATGTTCACCTGGGTGCTGCCGATCGAGTAGAGGGGCCAATCGTCACTTAAAGAGGTCATGATGCCGTTTTCAAACACTATTTGGAGGCTTTTGGCGGCGAAATCGACGTTATTCGCCGTGTACAGCAATGAGTACTGAGCATTTTCTCCGTTTATCGAAGTTTCTAGCTTGATGTTGCCCAAGGTTTGGTCTTGCTGTGTTGCGGTGACTGCGGATAGAAGCTGGCTCATCTGGTTCAGGTAGGAAGCATTGTCAACAGACTCGTATCTTGTTATTATGTTTCTTACCGCTGTTAAGAAGTCAGTCGGTTGACGTTGAGTGTAGATCGGGGTGAACGCCGTCACTCCTTCAATCACGTTGAGCTGAAAAAGCGAGAAGTTACCGTTCCTAAATGTTAAGATCAAGTTAATGTTGCTTGCGTTGTTCACGAGAGAGTATGTCAGCACTTCCTCAACAACGCCTCCCAGATCGGCCTCGGGTCCCTCAGTGTCGCTGAGAAGGGTCACTTGATACTTTGCGACATCTATCTGGAAAACGTCCCTTATGATGGTCATTGCCTCGTCAGCGGAGGCGCTCCCCGAGAGCAATTGCTGATTCTGCGATTGCGCCTTTTCAAGACTAGCGCCCAAATTGCTGTAGTCCTTAGACAACTGATTATAAGCGGCGTATTGCCCGTAGGACACGCTTGCCAAAATCACAATGCATATAATGAAGATTGCCAACAGCGACTTCCACCTCAAAGGCAACGATGAAAAGCCTTTCTTTTGGACTGCAGGAACCTCTTCCGCGCCCTTCATCATTACCACAGCGGCTTCGCCGAAACTGGATAACTTGTATGTTCCGTCCTCTTTCTTCGCCACCAGTTCGCCGAGGTTTTCAAGGTGATAGGTCAAATGTGAACTTGGAATCCCGAGTTGATCAAGCATCTCGGAAAAAGTCATTGATTTTTCCGAAAGCATCCTGAGGATTTTGCGGCGTGCTGGATGCCTTAAAGAACTGAACATTGCCGAGTAGGTTTCTTCTTCTGAACCAGACATCCCAAGCACCCGAGTACTTTGATACATCTAACATGCTCAGGTTAAATTAATTTATCTGTGGGAAAACCAAACGCCCCGTTCAGTCAATAAAGAGCAGAATCATCCTTATTCAGTACATTTTTCTTGTGTCAATAAACCTTTACAAGAACCGTTTTATCGGAAAATACACTCATGTATGAACCGTCAGAGGAGGAGCAGCTGTGAAAAGATGTGGATCCAGTCAAGTTCAAGATCTCGCTTGCGAGTCTGTAGCGTCGTTAAGCTCTGAGACGAAGTGCGTTACAGTGGCGATATTTGAAATAGAAGGAAAGACAGTTCTGCAACCGCTGATAACCGGACACGAGGCCAAAACAATCCAAGAACTTTTCCGAAGCAAGACTCTTGAAGTTTGGCTATCCAACGGCAAATCTGGCTATTCCGTCTTTGACGTTGACATACTAAAGTACAAACAAGTATCACAACCATTTACGAAATGCAGCAAAATCGCAAATCAAGTGTGTTTAAAAAACCTGTCTGAAAGCATCGTTTGCTGTGCGCAGTGCCCACTGTGTAATGAACCGGGTGAATTGTGAAATGACAACAATCGAAAAAGCAGTTGCAGAACGCGCGCTCATTACACAAGAGACCTTTTGGAGCCCGACGCACGCGCTAAACGTACTAGCAACGACTAGAAGCGTGGAAAAAAATCGTGATTTCGCAGCAACGCTCAGAATCTTGGATGAGAAATGCCAGAAGTGCACTCCACAAACTCCGCTCGAATGCATCTCACGCTGCAAAACCTGGAAGTTGAAGAACGAGCTAAGAACACTTCACAAGGCCATGGAAAACCCAGACTTCATGAAAGATCTGATGAACGTATTGAAAAACGACACGCGACTGCACAGCCTATTGACGATCGCTAAAGGCTACTATACAGTGAGCAAGCTTCAACAAGAACTCGGAAAGATGGGGCATTCACACAGTCAGGATAACATAGTTGAAGAGTACTTGCGTCCATTGCTAGAAGTTGGGCTTGCCGTCGAAGCTCAAGACCAGTATCACACGACAACGTTCGGTGGCAGACTCACAGAATTAATCGAAGGTTCAGCTAACATAATGAATTCTCTGCCGGCTAATTCCGAGTGCTATGAAGAAACTGTGCTCAAAGCTTTGCTCAGCGGACCCAAAACCTTTGAAGACATAAACGGGTTTGTCCCCCAGAAAATCGTCTCGCGAATCCTAAAGAGATTAAAAACGGTGAACCTGATAGAAACGCCCAAGGAAAGAGATTACATATTTTTCTTCAGAACAAAACGTGACCCTGCAAAGGAAACGTTTTCCTCCACCGAGAGCAAAGTTTACAATAACATACCTGATAGGGGAATTTCTGCTCAGAAACTCGCTGAAAAAACGGGACTTGCAATGAGAACAATCTATAAGGGTTTGAAAGGACTGAAGGGAAAGAAGCTGGTGTTCACGAGAAAAATGCCTAAAACCTATTATCTGACTGCTAAAGGCGAAAAGCTGGCTTTGACCCTGGATGAACTCTACACTCTGGTCGAGGAAACTCTGAGCTCTTCTGAACAAGTCTTCAAAGACAACGAAAACATAACTCCACAGGTTTCAGGCGTATCTAACGTGTATGCTATTCAAGCGTGCCAAGATAAACCAAGTTTGCTTGAAGAAGAAAAGACTAAAACTACGAGACGGTCTCAACTGGAAATGTATGTGGATATCTTGGAGGTCTTGGCTCGCGAGGGTCCGTTGAAACTGATGCAGGTCATGCACGATGCTGACGTCAACTGCAACATGCTGAGGGAATGCCTTGACTTCTTGACTAAGCAGGGGCTGGTTGAGGTGAATATCGTTGGAAAAGAAAGAAAATTCTATGCGATCACGCAACTCGGTGTGACAGTACTTAAGCAGTTCAGAGAGCTCAAAGAAGTGCTACCCATAGTTGTAGAAACAGGAAACGAAGCGAGAAGCCAAGGACCCTGCCTGTTCTAAAACGCAAATTCTCTAGCGGAATCCCAAGACTGCCTTCAGGACTCCGACAGAATTAAAGCCCGTCGCGCTCATCGTAATCCCTTAATAGGGTTTTTCTTAGTCTATCAAGCCGCACAATTAAGTTAGCTAGAAAACATGATTAGATACAGCCCTAAACTAATATACCGTTTTCTCATTATGCTACCTTTAATTTCGGTGCAGCCTTTGACAGAAAAAACATGCCCAAACCAAAGCAGCTCAAGCTTACCAGAGCAAATTCGCGTTTCAACAGGCACTGCTATTGTTCTTGAACTGTTAAGAGGAAAATTAGACGCTGAGCCTACAACGGCGTACCTGATGACTTACAAGGAGGGCAAGTGCACGGCTAACTGCGGTTTCTGCCCCCAAGCCAGAGGAAGCAAAAGCAACACGGAACTACTGTCAAGGGTTTCATGGCCAACTTTTCCAACCCTAAACGTTCTAACAGCACTTAGCAGCATGGCTACACAGGGAAAAATTAAGCGCGTTTGCATACAGGCTCTGAATTATCCTCTTGTTTTTGTGCATCTTGAAGCCCTCGTGAAGGAGATAAAGAAGCAAGCTGCGGTTCCAGTTTCGGTTTCTTGTCAACCGCTCAATGCTGTCAATATTGAGCTTTTGGCAAAGGCAGGCGTTGACAGGTTAGGAGTAGCATTGGATGCAGCAACCGAAGCCCTATTCGATAAAGTTAAGGGTAAAGATGCAGGCGGCTCTTACAGTTGGGAAAACCAGTTCAGCATGTTAACTGAAGCAATAGCGGTTTTTGGAAAGGGAAACGTGAGCACTCACCTGATTGTTGGGTTAGGTGAGACGGAAAAGGATGCAGCCCAAATAATTCAAAAACTTGTAGATTTGAGTGTTCTGCCAGCTCTTTTCGCTTTTACACCTATTCGAGGCACAAGATTGGAAAATAATTCTCCGCCGCCGCTTGAATCATACAGGCGAGTGCAACTTATGAGGTTCTTAATGATTAATGGTTTAGCAAGGTATGAGAATATGCATTTTGATAATGAAGGCAAAATAACAAATTTCGGCATAGCAAACCATACGTTAAAACACATAATTGAAGATGGAACACCCTTTCTTACCTCGGGCTGTCCAGATTGCAACAGACCCTTTTACAATGAAAAACCAAGCGGACCCATCTACAATTACCCAAGAAAAACAAGCCAAGAAGAAATAGAAAAAATAAAAAAGCAACTGAAACTCTGTTAAGTTATCAACTGATCAGCTGTTTGCTGAGATTGCAGTTTTTCTTTCGGCAATTTGGGTTTTTGCCTTGTTACCTGTTCAACTAAACGCCAGAACTCTTCCATAGTATAGCCCTTAAGCAGCTCTTTCATGAGTTTTTTCACTTGGTAATAAATCATTTGGGCTTCGCCTTTGTCTAAGCTTTCCTGCGGACCCTTAATGCGCCTGAAGAGCTCGTCCATTTGCCGTGGTGAAGCTCTGATTCCTGCTTTTTCCAAAAGCTTCTGTATGAGTGTTTGCTCAGTGTTTCTTCCGACGAAAATTGTTGTTTCTCTGCCTACGATTTCAGGTGGGAAGGGCTCGAAAACCAATGGATGAGCCATCATTTCCTCTACATCTTCTTCTACTTCATGAGTGAAAATGGTTTCGCCAATTATGGGCTTGTGGAATTGAATAGGTAAAGCGAAGGCTTTTTCAGTTGATTGAGCTAACCGGTAAATTTTTCCTAAATCAACCCCTGTGTCAATATTGTAGAGAAGCTCTAACGCTGTTACAACTTCTTCAAACGGAGCTATTCCAGCGCGTTCACCAAAGCCCGCGATGCATGTGTGCACGTATGCGACGCCTTCTTCCACAGCAGCCAGAGTGTTTGCAGTTGCCAACCCGAAATCGTTGTGACAGTGAATTGAAAGCGCTACTTTATTTTTCACAGAATCAGGTAAACCATCTCGAACGTGCGACATTAAATAACGCATAGAAAGCGGTCTTATGAACCCAACACTGTCAGCTATCGTTAGCCTTCTTGCCCCAGCGGTGGCTGCTGCTTCAAAAATTTGTAAAATATCTTCGAGGGGGGTTCTGGTGGCATCCATAAGAATGAAGTCCACGTTTGCTCCATGCTTTTTTGCGTAATCTATACTTTCAACTATTCTTTGTTGGGCTTGCTCTTTAGTTAATTTCAACTTATATTGCAAATTTAAACCATTAAAGGGTGACTCAATGGTTACTTCTTTAATGCCACATTCTAAACAGGCGCCCACACTGCTTTTGGTTGCCTCAGCCGAAGCCGTAAGCTTCACGTTTGAGAAACTTTCATTTACAATGCGTCTAACATTGCGTCTTTCATCTTCGGACAAAGCCGGGAAACCCACGTTAATCTCAGAGACGCCTGCTTCATCCATTAACTTCGCCAGCCTAACTTGCTCAACGTAAGTTAAATAAACAGTTGGCGCTTTGATGCCTTCCCTGAACGTTTCATCCCAAATAAACACTCGGTCGGGAAGTTTAGGCGGCAAATTCTTTCTTAAACGATTATAATTCGCAATTAGCCCTTGCGCTTCAAGCTTTTTAAATATCGTCTTTCTCATTGAGACACAATCCAACAATATGGAACTGAACAGTTATGTTTAATTTGCTAATTCCTATATAAAACTGCATCTATCAAGACCACTCGAGCCACAGTGCCCAAGAAATATAAAAAAACAACAGTTTTTTGAAAAACGTAATTTTACACTGCTTAATTAACAAAAGTCTTAAGTGCTAAAAAGATAAATGTATTAATCGTCAAGGAGAGCGTAAAATGAGCAGCCTCAAAGGTACAATTGAAAAAATAAGAAATTTAGAAGCCGAAAAGAAAAGCCTTTTACTTGAAATTGGAGAACTCCAAAAAACAGCGGACGCAAAGGCTACCGCCTTAGAAAGTGAAGTTGGTGCACTGAGGGATGAAATTAAAGCGCTAAAAAATCTGATGATGGCGTCAGAACCAAGCGTAGATCGGAAACAAAAAAAATAAATGCGCTTGTAGAATTAGCTAAGCGCTAGAATAATTAAGCTTGTTAGTCCAAGTTATTGTTGTCCAAGTGGCATAACTACGTTAAGTACGAAGATACTCCACAGAATAGAAAGAAACTTGGACTTAGTGTGGTTCTTTTTTTGATTGTTTTAGAAGCCACAACTCTGCTTTTGTATTTGCCAATTCAGCAGTCAAATATTTGATAAGTTCTATTGTAAAATTTATTTCCTTTTCTTTATCAAATGTTATGTTTTCAGGGGATTGGGTTTGGTTCTTTTTTAATTCATCTAAATCTTGTTCTATTTTTTTAAGATATTTTTCTCTTAATGCTTCCTTTGTTACATTATTTTCACTCATGCTGCTTTTTCCCCTTAAGTCCCAACCGTAATCGGAACTAACAAACTTAATTCTTAGAAGTTTTGTTCTTATAATTTTTTTGCAGCCTCTAGTCTACGCTTGGTTCTGACTCATGCATTAGAATTTTTGCGATTTAACTTTATCCCGCGTTTGCGGCAATTTCACTCTCTAAGAAGCAGCTTTCGAGCCAGCGGTTTTTTTGAGTTCTTCAATTTCATGCAAAAGCTTTTTCTTTTCCGCTTCTAAATTTCTTATTTTTTCAATCGTGCCTTTAAGGCTGGCTATTTCCTGTTTCTCATCGGCGACTAACACATCTATTTTTTCGGACTCATTTTCAGGGCTTGGTAATGTGCTGCTTGGTTTTCGTCTTCGACGTTTGGCTGCTATTACTGAAAGGAGTAAAATGAGGATTGCGGCGACGATTATGACTGCTAGAAGCACGAGATACAATGGTGTCGGCGACGGCGGAGACACTGTTGGTGTTGGCGACGATGGAGAAACCGAAGCTGTCGGTGTTGGTGAGGATGGGGAAACCGTTGGTGTTGGCGACGGTGGAGAAACCGAAACTGTAGGTGTTGGCGACGGTGGAGCCACTGTGGGTGTTGTAGAGGTAATCAAGAAAGTCGCGGTGATCGTGTGAGATGCCTGGATGTTGCTGAAAGTATACGATGACGCAACTGTCACTGGGGAACCGTCAACAGTCAAAGAGGCAATGTAGTAACCAGTATTCGGCGTAATAGTGAAAGTTTGACTGCTACCATAATTAACAGTAATCGTACCGGGAGAAATAACACCGTTAGCACCCTGAATAACCGTAATAATGTATGTGTTAATCGCGAAAGTCGCAGTCAATGAGCCGTTAGCCGAAACAGCGCTAAACTGGTAAATCTGACCCGAAGTCGAAGTAACAGTCACCGACGCGCCGTTAGCAGTTATACTTGCAATGTGGTAACCAGTGTTTGGCGTAATGCTGAAGCTTGGAGTAGCACCATAATCAACATTAGACGTACCAGGAACAATGACACCGTGAGCACTCTGAGTAACCGTAATCGTGAGTTGGTTAACCGTAACCGAAACCGCGTTAGAAACAGCAGAAGCCGGCACAGAAGCACTATCCGTCACCGTGCAAGTAACCGAGTATAAACCAGCCCCCTCGCTGAAAATGTAAGTGTCAGAGTCAACTCCGACAGATGAACCATTCAAGTACCACTGATAAGTCAGTGTTCCCGTCCCGCCAGAAGCACTGGCCGTAAAAGTCTGAGACTGACCCACATCCAAAGTAAGCGGACCAACCGGAGTAATACTCACAGTCGGAGCAGAATTCACTGTAACCGAGACAGCAGTAGAGTTCACCGCTGCACATGTATTATCCGTCACCTGAAGGATGAAACTCCAGCTACCAGTAACCGTGGAACCTGAAGTAGCAAAACTGAAACTTGTGGAGTTTGAACCCACTGTAACGTAACTTCCGCCAGGAGCCTCCTCAAACCACTGATACGAATACGGAGAAGTTCCCGTTGACACAACAGTAGAAGTCAAAATGCTAGTCTGACCCTGATCAACTATGCCGGGAGTAGCCGTTACAGACGGCGCAACCAAAGCAGAATTCACCGTAACCGTCGCAGCGGTAGACTGAACCGAAGTTGCACCTGAACTGTCAGTAACCGTCACAGTCACCAAGTAAGAACCCGAAGAAGCAGGCGCAAAACTAAACGTTGACGCAGTCTGACCAGACTGAGCAGACCCATTCACGTACCACTGATAACTCGTGTAAGACCCTGAACCGCCACAAGGAGAGGCCGAGAACGTCTTAGACTGCCCAACATCCATAGTCCAAGATGAAGGCGAAACAGTAACAGTTGGAGCAGCATTCACCGTAACCATTGCAGCAGTCGAAGTCACCTGCGCTCCTGTAGCATCTGTCACTTGAAGCTCAAAACTCCAACATCCCGTAGCCGTTGAACCAGAAGTAACAAAATTGTAACTAGTGGAAATCGCGCCTGAAATAGGTGAGAAACTTCCGCCAGGAGTCTCCTCAAACCACTGATAAGTGTAAGGGAAAGTTCCCGTTGACACAACAGTAGAAGTCAAAATGCTAGTTTGACCCTGATCAACTATGCCAGGAGTAGCCGTCACTGTTGGAGCAACTAAAGCAGAATTCACCGTAACCAAAACCACGTTAGATGCTGGAGACGTAACTGGAGTACAAGCGCTGTCAGTCACCTTACAAGTAACCGAGTACGAATCAGTCGACCCGCTGAAAGAGTAAGTCGAACTGGTCGCGCCTGAAACAGCAGAGCCGCCCAAGTACCACTGATAACTAATCGTGCCTGAACCGCCGCTGGCCGTAGCAGTAAACGTTTGAGTCTGACCAGCATCCATCGTAAGCGGACCAACAGGAGCTATACTTACAGTCGGCGAGGCGTTCACAGTGACCGTCGCAGCGGAAGACGAAGCCGAAGTTACACCTAAGCTGTCAGTAACCGTTGCAGTAATCGAGTAAGTACCCGAGGACTCAGGGGTAAAAGGCATCATTGACGCAGTACCAGACTGAGCCAATAGCCCATTTACATACCACTGGTAACTCGTGTAGGTACCTGAACCTCCAGAAGCAGTGGCAGTAAACGTAGTTGATTGACCAACATCCATAGTCCAAGAAGCAGGCGACACACTCACGGTCGCAGCAGCATTCACCCTAACACAAGCTGCTGCAGACGTAACCACAACTGGCGTACTAGCACTGTCAGTCACTTGAAGCTCAAAACTCCAAGATCCAATGGTCGTAGAACCGGAAGTAACGAAAGAATAGCCAGGCGAAGTCGCGCCACTTATCGCCGAGTAAATACCAGCATCAGGAGCTTTCTCAAGCCACTGATACGTATAAGGACTCGTGCCAGTCGTAACAGCAGTGGAACTCAAAGCTGAAGTTTGACCTTGATCGACCGTGCTCTTGGAAGCAGAAACAGTCGGAGCAACCAACGCAGAATTCACTGTGACAGTAGCCCCAATAGATTGAGGAGAAGTTACGCAAAGACTGTCAGTAACCGTCACAGTAATCGAATGTTGACCAACGGAAGCGGAAGAATAACTGAATGTTGACGCAGTCGCACCGGACTGAGCTATCCCATCTACATACCACTTGTAAGACGAGTAAGTTCCTGAACCGCCGCTAGCGGAAGCAGTAAACGTCTTAGATTGACCCATATCCATAGTCCAAGAAGCAGGCGACACACTGACAGAAAGCGCTTCTTTCACCGCGTCCACGTACATAACCCAGTTGGTCACGCGGGTACCGAATGCGATACTGCTGCTCGAAAGGGTCGAGGTTACAGTTTTATACCCTACATTACAGCCTTCACCGTTAACGTTATGCAGTATAGTCCCAGTGAAATACGACCCGCCTGTTTCGGCAGTGCTACCTGAGTTTCCCTCCAACCCTAAAATAATGTCGTTAGCGTTGGATGTAGATACTCCCGTCACGGTCGGAATGCTCGAACACTTAGAATAACCTGTGTAAGGCAAACAACAGTGAGGGTCAAATGGGCTCGCCGTGTTTGCTCCTAAGATTCCGAAAACTTGGACGTCGATATTTTCGCGGTTACAACAACGCGGTGTTACGGTAATTCTGAAGGACCCTGTTTGTGATGAACTGGTGACAGCATAGTATTCAGAGATCGCTTCTGCATTTCTGCAGTTCCTTAGAGTGGTTCCTCTTTGCCTATACGATAGATGACTACTGAAGCTGTCGGTAATTGTAAAATGCTCTAATGTTCGAGAGCAACATAAACTGTCTTGCGTAATCACGATTATTATCAGCTCGTTGGCTTGAGCCGTCATAGTTGTTGTAGTAACCGGCATCGACTGGCAACTGGAAATTGAGCCAAACCCTTCGCAGTTGGTGTCAATTCCAAAGGTGCTATCGGTAAATGTTGTTGTAGCTGTGTTTGTTCCGTCTGTGGCTGTTAAGGTGTAGAGGGCTGCACCCACGTTGTCTATTTGGTAAGAAGCCGTAAAGTTCCCGTTTGAGCCTGAGATTACGTCGAAGTTGCTAACGGTTCCGTCTGACTGCTCAGTAACGTTTATGGCTACGTTAGCGTTGGGCAGGAAGTCTGTACCGTATATGGTTACGGTTTCTCCTGGGTGATAGTCGGCTTTATCAGTCCAGATGGTAGCGCTTTGAGCCTTAACTTGGAAATTAGCTAACGTACCTAGCGTGCAAATTGTTAGCGAAATGAAAAGCACGATTATTATGACTTGTAGTTTTTTCAGCTTTTTCATCCTTCATGTTTCTTGTTATTTAGATTTGGACTCCTGCCCTATAGGTGGGGCTCATTTATCTGGTTGTATTCGGAGAGTCAAGTATCTTGCCATAAGCGACGTTTCCAGCCTTCTCCCACTTCTCTTCGAATGAATTCGGATGCTGATTAATCCTTCATTTTGTATGTATAATTAGTTATTATGTAATTTAAGATATTTCAAATTTGGATATATGTTTACAGTCGAAATAAGCAATTTATTAAGAAATAATATTCCTTAAACAAGGTAAAATAGAATGGAGAAAAAGCCAGTCAATTTGCTTGAACTTTCTGATTCTCAAAAAACCAAATTCTTAGAAAATGCTAGAGCTTACCTGAAACAGCGACTAGAAGAAGAAAGATACTATAAGTCTATTTCACCATCAAGTTTAGAAAAAGATAATCCGGGATCAAAGTTTAATTTAGCCACCAAGGGGCAACAGGAAATGAGCAGCCTCAAAAACACAATTGAAAAAATAAAAAATTTAAAAGCGGAAAAGAAAAAGCTTTTACTTGAAATTGAAGAACTCAAAAAAACCGCGGACGCAAAAACTACTGCTTTAGAGAATGAAATTGCCGCATTGCGAGAAGAAGTTAAATCGCTGAAAATCGTGATGGGCCAAGAATAACCAAGCGAAAACCAGCTTAAAGTGGGTTAACCGCGCGGTTAGCTTTTAGCTTGTCAATTCTGGCTACTGAGGCTCGGGCGATGTGGGAGTTCTTTGAAGGAGAGCTTTAATAGCTTGAGCCAGCGCGTTGCATGCTGCTTGCCTTGTGTCAATGGATGTGTCAGTTTCGAGTTTTTCAAGTTGTTTATGCAAAGCATCCACTTTATCCGTAATTTCTTGTTTCTTCTTCTCGTAATAGTCGTGTAGTTTCTCTTGTTCAGCAGTGAAGCTCTGCAATGCGACTTCTAACTCGTTCTTTGTAGATTTTAATTTCTGTCTTGTTTGAGCAAGCTCCTCTGCCGCTCTTCTTCGAGCCATTGGCTTGAAAAAGCTGATTTTAATTTCTTCCTGGCTTGCTACGTCGTCTTCTAATTCGCGGATGTCACGAGATAAGCGTTGAACCTCCGCGTTTCTTTTGAAGCTTAGTTCTCTTGTTTTTTCAGCATATTCTTTATCGGTTTCCACCAGAAGATGATTGTTGTCAGCTAGTTCCTTTGCTTCGCCCGTGAGGTTTGTTTCTTGAAGCCTTTTTTCGGCGAGTCCACCTTCAACGTCAAGAAAAATCTGAGAACGCTCCTTAACAAATTGCTCATCCACTTTTAAAGCGGGGTTTGACTCGAATTCCGAAATTATTTGACGCAGATTCATGAGCCAATCATCGAAATATTGGCTGAAAGGTGAAAGCGCAAAAACTTGATTGCCAAGCCTACTTAAGATACCCAGATTTTTTTCAACAACTTCCTTTGCAGAAACCTCAGTTTCTTCTTGATGATAAATGCCGCCTAACCGCTGCTTTTTTTCCTTTGCCTTCTTTTCATGCGCAGACTTTGAATATTGCCGAGCAGCCCCTCGGCGTGAACCAGTTTGAGGTCTAAAGCCCATAAACAACCATTGTGCGCAAGAAATATTTAAACAATGACATATTTCGCAAGCTAAGCGTGCTTTGTTTACTAAAAAATGCCAGAGGCAAAGGCAAAATTTCAGCCACACTCTTCTTTCTTGCTTTTTTTGCTTCTTTCACCGTCTCATGAGGTTTACTTCTTCTCAATACCAGCGGGGCTACGGCGACTGCCACTGCAAGAATGACTACTGCAATCACTATTACATAGATTATCGTGTCAATCGATGAATTTTTGGATTTCGCGGTCGCCTGTGCAGATGACGTTGTGGTTGGGCTTGAACCGCTTGAGGATGACGAGGCACCAGTGCTTTGGTAGTTGTCAGCTACGGCTGTTCCCTGAAGAACCGGTGCCGTAGCCTGAACTATTAGTGAATAGCTTGAGATTTTCTCCCATGCCGGTATTATTGTCTGGTTTAAGTCAAATGCGCCAACTTGGAAGTCTACGGTTGCGGAAGGAGCCAGACTACCGGTAATCCATGGATCGCTTGGGGTATAAGTATTCCCTACCGCTACTACGGTGCCGGTAGCGTTGTAAAAGGTTGCAGCCATCGTTATGTTATAAGCTGTTTGAGTTCCAACGTTTTGAATAGTTCCACTAACCAGGTATGCACCGTTTAGATCTCCGGAAGTGCCAACTGCTGCTGAACCGTCTAGAACTTTAAAGTCTGAGTATTGATAGCTGTTCGTAGCGTTTGCAATGGAAGGTGTCAAGGTAATGTTACCGATATCTGAGAGCTTCCATACTCCGGTGCTCTGGGGAGCCTGAAATTCCATGTAAAAAGGCGCTTTCTGCTGTGGAGCTAAATACATTTGCCAAACTTGACAATAAGAGGGGCTAATGTCCACGCCACTTGGCGAATAGATTGCACCTGTCAAAAAGACTGGGCTAACCGTGTTAGCACCAATGTTCTGAACCTCTCCGACCACGTCAAGATATCCCTGATTGTCGACGTAGTAGGAGTAGCTTAAAATTTTGATGTTTTGCGTTTGACTTGACACGTTTGGGGTTAGAGTTAACCCTAAAGACAACATTGACAAGGCGATAAATAAATAAACTGCGGTTTTTCTCATGAAACCTTGCCTCTCATCGTATAAGACCAACCCTAAGAACTTTGTAGTATAAAACAGTTTTTCAAAATAAGACCCCAAAGAGCAAAATTCTTTGTGTCCAGATGCCAACATGTGAGACAGAAGCGGAAAGGCTATAGCACATACAAAAGTCTGTATGCTAGGGCTAAATATGCACAAGAAATTTTATTGGGTTGTGGGGTTTGGAGATAGTTTGAGGGGGAGAAGGGAGAGCGAGCAAAAATATAAGTCTCCAAGCCTTTCCACCCAACCCATTGTTTTGGTTTTTGTTTTTGCCCTCCATGTTACAACGCTTTGAAAGCCTCGAACCACCTGTTATAATTCGACAACATATCTAAGGAGACGCTTGGTTTGCGCTGTTCCAAGATTTGGCGGAAATCAGCCATCGTTAAAGCTCTCGGCTTAGCCTCTTTATCTAATGCTTTGCCTGACTCGAAGAATTCTCCGATAAGTTTCAGTTGTGCAGATTGGCAAACGTCGCGTATGTCGCTTCCTGAGAAGCCCTCAGAGAGCCGAGCTAACTCTTGCAGGTCCACGTCTGGGTCTATCTGCAGATTGCTCGAGTAAAGTTTAAGCATGCTTAATCTGGTGGCATGGTCGGCTAATGGTACAAGAATTCTTTTCTGGAAACGCCTAATGAACGCCCAATCCAAATCCCAAGGCTTATTCGTTGCGCCTATAACGTAAACGTGAAGAGCTTTTCCCTTGTCAACAATGCCGTCCATTTCCTTTAGGAACTGGTTGCGGACGCGTATTTCTCCGCCGACTTCATTGGAATGAGCTCCCATCAGCGAGTCTAATTCGTCGACAAACACGATGGCTGGTTTACCCTCGTTTGAGGATTTGCGAGCTGAACCGAACAATTTAGCGACATTCTGCTCAGCTTCTCCAAGCCACTTTGACATAATAGATGCGGCATCGATGGAGTAGAAGTTAGCATCAATCTCCGTTGCAACCGCTGCCGCCAACAAAGTTTTGCCGCAGCCAGGTGGACCAAAAAACAGTATGCCACGCGGCCAGCCTAACGGGAACAAATCAGGCCTTTGAACTGGATAAACAATGGCTTCTTTTACTGCTTTTTTAGCAGTTTCTAATCCTATGACTTCATCCCAACTTACTTTGGGTTTCTCGGTGACTACAAGTTCTTCATTTGGTTTTCCATTGCCGTTGCCTTCCATGGTTGCTCCTCCGCCTTCACCATCGTTGTTGCTTGCTTCATTCATTTCAACCGATGAAACAGCTCCTTGCAGCGCTTTGATTCTTTCTTGGTAAGCGATTGCTCGTTGAACGTAAACTTTATTCAAACCGTATTCGGGATAAAGCTGCACAAGTTGCAAGAGACTCTCGATTGCTTTTTGATAGAGAGTTATGGCTCTACCTTTTTGTCCTTGCTTATCTAAACGTACAGCGTCTAAAGCGTACGCTGTCGCTGCTTTCTCTAGTTCATTTGAGGCGCTCATTTTTTCCTTCTCTCCTATTCAGGCGATTTTAACTCAATTTTTATCTTGCCCTTTGTTCCCAAACTTTCAAGGGCTCGCTCAATTTCTTCATTGGAAGTTTGCAGTTCACTTGAACAGCGACTTAAATCTACTTCACCATTAGTCTTGCGGACATATTCGAGAAGCACATCTTCCAAGCAGGGCTTCTCAACCTTCAATGAGAATTCTTTAATTTCAGACTTCTTGTAAGAGAATGTAGTCTTTGATGATTCCATTCCAGTTTCTTCAGAAGCTTTATGGCCAAGCACCTGTGAAGAGCTAGCGGTGAGAGCAACAAGCTCCTTAATCGGCGTCTTCTCTTTCACCGGTGAACCTGCAGGTGGCTCTGGAAGAGTTTCAGCTATTTTTTGCTGCATGAAGCATGTAACTTCTTTCAGTATTTCTTCGCCGCCTTCAGTCTTCTTGCCAACCGGAATCAAATTTTCGTCAGTAGATATCTTTGTTGCATGAAGCGTCTCTTGGATAGTGTAATTAACGTTATCGAGTTCTGAGCTAACATCAGGTAAGACTTGGAATAGCTCTTGAGAAACATTTTGAAGCAACCGCAAGGCAGGCTTCAAATCAGAAACAATGTCACCAAGCTCTTTTATCGTTTCAAGCCGAAGAATCACGCGTTCAATAGCTAACTGAACGTTATATAGAAACTTTACAAGCTTTCGGACTTCAGCAAGCTCAGTAGCGCAAATCGCAGCCTTTTCCCTATTATTCTTTTTCAACGCACCCATGCAAGTTTCAAAAAGTATGCGGTCTCTTTCTTTTAATCGAAAACTCGCTTGCTCCAGCTTATTTTGCTGAACCCTAAGAGAAGTAATGGATTTGTTTGCGATGTCACGTACAGGTGGAGGGGTTTGGTTAGTTAGGCTTAGACCTTTGATGTCTTATCCCTCCACAGAACAAATATTCACTCTTGTTTGGCTAATTATTAAATGCCAGCTTTACCGATCTCTTTAACGTAGACAACCACTGGAGGTTCAGGCAGTTTCTGGGCAACACTTACTTGTTCAGCGTAAGTTTTCGTTTTCTGTGTAATATCTTGCGAATCGCCTAGCAATACGCTTGAGACTTTGCTTTTCGTCAACTCGAAATCAGTTTTTTCTAAAGTGGCACGTTTCAGTGTTTCTTGTAGAAGTGCGAAAGCGTTCTTGTAGTTTTCTTCGTCCACTTTGCCTATTTCGTGTTCGATTTCAAGGTTAGCAATGGCATAGCTGAGCGATGATATTTCTTCTTGGCATCGTTCAATTTCTATGGCAGCTTCGTCGGCAATAACTTGGGCGTCCTTCTTTAGCTGAGTTAAAACGCTAGTAAAGCTATTATGAAGTTCCTGATAGAGATCTGGCGAGATTTTTCTTTTGTCATTCAGATCTTTTACAGCCTGATCTTTACGCCATATGAGAGGAATCTGGTCACAAAGGATAATTGCTTGGTTTTTAATTTTGGATATGAATGTGACTTCAGCACCATTAAATTTCAACGTTTCCATGGGCTGTTTTGTGAATTGACCGTCGCCAAATTCGACGAATACGGCGTCAAATTTGCCGCTCGGTGTCAATGCAAAAGATGCAACTTTACCAATTATACGACCATACTCGTTTTTGATAGGTTTACCAATATAAAGAAAAAGATTGGAGTTAGACATGTTTGTTGTTTTCCTCCTATTTTAGAAACTCTGTGTTGATTTTTCTGTTGAAGTTGGGGTTGATGACATTCCTGGGGGCAGATCTGGAAACTTGTCCTTTATCTTCTGCTCTGCAACTGTTGCTGCTTCTGTGAGAATTTTTGAGGCGTCCTCGTTTACTGTATCAAAGTTTAGTGTCATTCCTGAACCTTGGCCTGCTTCGATCATGATTCCGCTTAACATGTTACCAATTTCGCCCAGTTCGCTCTCTGCTTCTGGAAACACGCTCACTAAGCCTGCTTTGACTGAACGTAGAACTCCTACGGCTGGGCCTAAGGTTGATACTACGTCGCCTAGTTCTGATACTGTTCGTAATCTTAATGTGATTTGTTCAAGTGCAAGTTTAGCATTCATTATTAACTTTGACATTTTTCGAACTTCAGCTAACTCATTGGCGAATACATTTGCGCGTGCACTGTCATGCTTTGCATAAGCGTCAACTATTCTAGCGAAGATTGCTTTGTCTCTTTGGCTGAATCGGTCCGTGGCTTGATCAAGCTTCTGTACTTGAAGATCGATGCGCCTGACGGCGAAGTCTAGTCGTGGCTTCAATGGACCTGGTGGTTTCACAGCGTCTTTAATGCGGTTTGAGAATGGCTCATCTTCCCGTTTACTTTCCCACTTTTTTGCAAATCTTTCTGACAATTTCGATTACCTCTGATGAGAGAAGTGCATAGAGCAATCTTATACATTGTTAATATGATGGAGATATGCACGTATAGCTGTACAGCTATATGTCATGTAAAAAGTTGCCTTAGGCTTTAAATAGAAGAGTTAAAGATGATGGAAGCGCTAAACCGATTAGACAGAAATATGTAAGTTAGCCTAAAAAGAAACGCTAAGTAATGCTAAAACAAAAAGGTGATTAAATGAATAGTAGATTGAAAATATTTAGTATAATAGCTATTCTAGGCTTCGTAGCAGGCATTATAGCACAAGTCACAGCAGTCTTCTTTATCCCATGGGTAGTTTCAGTTTTGCCTTTGCTCGGCGGTATGACAAGCTTCCTGATTTCAGGATTTGCTGGTGCATGCTTAACAGTTGTGCTAGTCGGCGCTTGGGCGTACATGACCGGTAAAAAAGACACCTACTAAATAAGAACCCCCTCTCTAGCCTCCTTTCTTTATTGAACCCCTTTTTAACGAAACCAAAATTCAAAAAAAATTGAAGTCGATGGACTCAATAGCGGAAAAAGCACTCACTAGCCTCCAGCTTAAATTCCCCGCCTTCAGCTTCGGCGTACCTCGATTTTCTCATCGTCCAAGTTTATAGCGCATCGCACCAACTTATTTGGGTTTCTTAAAAGAGTTTAAAGCCTTCAACATCAGCATTTACTTAATCCACCCAAAAAAATCCAATTGCTTCTTGCGTATTTGGGCAGCTCTTGCCAACTCGTTTATTCTTGTTATGTTGCTGGAAAACTAATAAAAAATGCATATAAGAACCGTTTTGTACCCTTCAATGTAGTGATTTGGCATGGTTGATTTGAAAATAGATTCGAATAAGACAGCGTTGGTTGTTATAGATGTGCAAAAGGGCATAATTGCACTCGACAGAAAACTTGAGCCTAACACTGCAAACCAAGTTGTCGCAAACGTCTCAAAGCTTGTCGCGAAGTTCAGAGATGCCGGAATGCCTGTTTTTCTGGTACATGTAACGTCAATTGATGGAAAAGACATGCTTCATCCTTTATTGGATCAGCCGCCTCAATGGGGTTCAGGTCAGAGGCCTGCAGATTGGGCAGAGTTTGTGGATGAAATAAAGCCCACAGGCAAAGACATAGTTATAGCGAAGAGGCAGTGGGGTGCTTTTTACGGAACTGAACTTGATTTGCAGCTGAGACGCAGAAAAATAGAAACCATTGTCCTATGCGGAGTTTCAACCAACATAGGTGTGGAGACAACTGCCAGAGACGCATATCAACGCGGATACAACCAAGTCTTCGCCATAGACGCGATGGCTGCAAACAGTAAAGACGAGCATGAAGCAACCCTAAAATACATTTTTCCAAGAATCGGACTGCTAAGAACCACAGACGAAATCCTAAAAGCCACAGCAGAAAACAGCCACAAATCTTAGGCAGATTCCTTTTTTCTAAAATGGCTTGCTTTTATTTTCTATAGGTTCCCATATTTTCTTCAGTTTTAGCGAATCTATGTTGGTGGTACTTTGTTTAATGCAGCCCTCCATTTCTTTAATGAATTCTTCAGCTGAAAAAGGAGGCATGATAACTATGTTTTCTTTCTCTATTTTCAGGCGAGCTTTTCCTCCAACTTGTAACCCGACTTTATCCCGCACCGCTTTAGGTATTAGAACACGTCCTTTGCGGTCAACAGTTACTTCTTCAGTTCTCATTTTTACCCACCAAAAGGGGCCTACCTTGGGAAATATAAACTTTACAGCAAATAAAATCAAACCGCTATTGCTAAACAAACACTGCGATGTAAGTAGATAAATATACGTTGCAATACCTTGTGAAACAAAGAAAAAGCAAACACACGTTTAAAGCTGGTACAATAGTGCAAAAGGCTAATCTGAAGTTGATTAGATGAAGTACATACTCGTTGTTGGAGATGGAATGGCTGATTACCCTGTTCCTGAATTAGGGGACAGAACGCCTCTTCAAGCAGCATATAAACCGAACATGGATTCAATAGCGGCTAAAGGCCAAAGCGGCCTCATCAAAACGGTACCTGACGAGTTAAGCCCAGGCTCAGAAACCGCGATATGTTCACTGCTGGGGTACGATCCAAGAAAGTACTGCACGGGCAGGGGTCCGCTTGAAGCGCCTTCCAGAGGCATAAGGCTAGGAGAAAATGATGCAGCGTACAGGTGTAATTTGATAACTGAGAAGGATGGAGTTATCGTTGATTATTCAGCGGGTCACATAACAACTGAAGAATCAAGCAGATTAATAGCATCGATAAATAAAGCGTTTGGAAAATTAGGCAAAATCGAATTCTATCCGGGCCTCGACTACAGGCACTTTCTGATACTGCGAAACATCCCAAAACCAGAGCTTATCCAATGCACTCCACCGCATGACGCTATCGGGGTAAATTTTTCAGCGGTGTTGCCAAAAGCTAAGGCGGCAGAAGCCGAAAAAACAGCACGTTTGCTGAGGGAGCTAATTAATCGTTCCGGAGGCATTCTGCGGACTCACCCCGTAAACATTGCCCGTGAAAAAGCAGGCAAGAGACCTGGCAACCTTATTTGGCCGTGGGGAGGCGGCAAAAAACCCTCCATGCCGACGTTGAAAGAAAAGTACGGCTTGAAAGCTGCAGTCATATCTGCAGTTGATTTGGTGAAGGGAATCGGCACTTACGCTGGAATGGAAATAATCAATGTTCCTGGAGCAACGGGTTTGTATAATACTAATTATGAAGGCAAAGCAGAGGCTGCGTTGAAAGCTCTTGAGGATAATGATTTGGTTTTTGTTCATGTTGAGGCACCTGACGAAGCGGGGCACCTTAGGGATAACGCGCTAAAAGTTAAAACGATTGAGGACTTAGACAAGAGACTGCTAGGCAGAATTCTCGACGGCTTAAAGGAGCCTTATGCGATTGCAATTTCGCCTGATCATCCCACGCCAATTAAAATCGGAACGCATACAAGAGACCCAGTGCCCTTCGCCATTAAGTCGCCGTTTTTGAAGCCTGACGGCGTTAAAAAGTTTGATGAGTTTTCTGCAAGAAATGGAGCATTCGGTATAGTTGAACATGACTATCTTATTTCGCTTCTTATCTCTTCATCTAAACGGTAATTTGTAAAAGTGAATTTGGATTAATTGCTATTTTCTAAACAGTCTTTTCCGAGTCGATGGCTTTTATCCGTTTACTGATGACCTTCTGGATGTCAGGGTCCTCTTCCCTGTGCTTTGCTTCAACCAAAAGGTTTTTTGCTACAGGAAGACTTTTTTTTCCGAAAATTTTAGCAAAGTTGCTGGAGCGTTTTTCAAGTAAGCGGAGATATTGAGGCAGAACGCAAACGAAGTTTAATGGGTAACGTTTGCCTTTATCTAAGTCAACTACGACCAGTTGGATGCAACTACCAAGTTTTGGATTCCCCCTCTTGACTGCATAGAGTTTTAAGTTCACTTTCCCCCACCAACCGATAACTTACCAAGTTTATGTCAATTGCAAGTTTAACTCTTCGTTGTATTTTCTTTGGGTTTAAGTCATATTAACTTTTTTGAGAAGCAGAATGAACCTTTTTGTCAATTTAATAAAAAAAAAGAAAAAGGAATAACAGAATTCACAGTCAAATATATTTCAGGGCAAATCAGTCTAATTTAAGCTAAACAGTTAAAGCGTTCTTTTACCCGATAGTTTATCCAAGAAAATGCAAATTGAAAGTTCAAGCCCTGTTTTCAAATTACTCGCTAAACCTGTTCGCAAGGCATTAGCAGAGCTTGGTTTTTCAGAGCCTACCTTGCCGCAGACTTTGGCGTTTCCGCTAGTGCTGGAAGGCAAGAATGTACTGTTAATTGCGCCAACGGGCACTGGAAAAACCGAAGCCGTATTGCTCCCCGTCTTTTCGAGGCTGGTTGAGCAGAAAAATCAAGAACAAAAGGACAGGGGCATACAGGTAATCTACGTTACGCCTCTCCGCGCATTGAACCGCGACATGTTCAAGCGCCTGACATTCTGGAGCAAGCAATTAGGCATAACCGTTGAAGTCCGCCATGGCGATACAGAAATGAAAATTCGCAGGAAACAAGCGCTCCGACCTCCTCAAATGCTGGTTACCACACCTGAAACTTTGCAGGCGATTCTTCCCGGCTCACAAATGCGCAGACACCTAAGCAACGTGCAATGCGTCATAATTGATGAAGTGCATGATTTGGCTGAAAGCAAACGTGGCGCGCAACTTGCAATAGCACTTGAACGTCTGCTAGAGGTCACTGGCAAAGAGTTCCAGCGAATCGGCTTATCCGCAACAGTAGGCAACCCCGAAGAAGTTGCGCGTTTTATTGCTGGAACCAACAGAGAAATCAGCATCGTGCAAGCGGTTTTGGCTAAAAGCTACCGCTACAGAGTGGAATATTTAACGCCAACCGAAAAAGACTTTGAATTAGCTGCAAAACTTGAAACAACGCCCGAAGCGTCAGCAAGAATTCGAAGGTTAATCGAACTAATCGACAGTCATAAATCATCTTTACTTTTCGTTAATAGCCGAACTATCGCCGAACTGCTTGGGCACAGATTTGACCAGCTTAACCGCGGTGATGTAGCCGTGCATCATGGTTCTCTTTCAAGGGAGGAACGTGTCAGCATCGAAGACGCTTTCAAAGCTGGAACGCTTAAAGCAATCATCTGTACGAGCACGCTGGAACTGGGCATAGACATCGGAAATGTGGATTTAGTTATTCAATATATGTCGCCACGGCAAGTCAGCAGTTTAATTCAGCGTGTGGGCAGAAGCGGGCACAGTCTGGAGCGGCTCTCCGAAGGAGTAATCGTCACCGCGTATCCAGATGACACTTTGGAGGCAGTGGCAGCTGTGGAAAACGCCAGCCAAAGCAGGCTTGAACCGGTGCTTTTGCATAAAAACGCTCTGGATGTTTTGGCTCATCAAGTTGCAGGCATCCTCATGGATAAAGAAACCATAAGTCAAAGTGAACTCTTCCAAATCGTTACCAAAGCTTACCCCTACAGCACGCTTACATTCGAAAAACTTCAAGAAGTTGTATATTTTTTAGAGAGCCTGCACAAACTTAGACTGGATCAAGAAGGAAAAGTGTTGAGAAAAACTGGAAGAACACGCGAATACTACTACAGCAACTTATCGATGATACCTGACGAGAAACGTTACCCAGTAATCAACGTATTAAACGACCGAAAAATCGGCACTTTAGGCGACGAATTCATGACCCTGCATGCGCGGGTAGGCTTGCATTTTATTATGCGTGGAAAGGTTTGGCGCATCGTGCAAATAAACGATGAAGCAGGAACAGTGCATGTTGTGCCAGCAGAAGACCCCTCGGCTGCTATTCCAGGCTGGGACGGAGAAATCCTTCCAGTACCATTTGACCTTGCACAGCAAACGGGCGAAATGCGAGAGAAAATCGGCAAACTGCTCAAAGAAGGCAAAAAACCTGAAGTAGTTGCTGAAGAGTTAGCTGTTGAATTGAAGACTGATAAAGCAACGCTTGTTGATGCAGCGTTGGAAATTGATGAATACCTCAAGACGGGAGCACCGCTGCCTACTCAGAACCGCATAGTCATAGAAGCACTCGACCGATACATTGTTGTTCATGCATGTTTTGGCGAGATGGTTAATCGCACGTTAGGCGGAATATTTGATTCGATTCTCTCGGAACGCGAAGCTATTACTGGCTGGTGGACCGACGGCTACCGCATCTTAATTGAAACAACGCACAAATGTTCCAGACAAGAGATTGAAGGCTTGCCTAAAGAGCTGTTTGATTTAACTGATGAGCGTATTGATGAAGCTTTTTTGAATTATGTGAACTCCAAATTTCCCTTCGTTAGCAGGATGAAGGCTATAGCTGAAAGATTCGGCGCCATGCCCAGGGGAAAGACATTGGCTTTGTCTGAGCGTGGAGAAAAACTCAAAGCCGCTTTCGAGGGGACGCCGATTTATGATGAGACTTTGCGGGAAGCCATGATGGATAAAGTGGACCTGCAAAAGACCAAGCAAATAATGCATGACATAAAAGAAGGAAAAATAACTGTAACTGCACTTGCCCGCGAAAAGCCATCGTCGCTGGCGTATTACATTTTGATGCAGTACGCGGACACGACTGAGTTGATGGCTCCTGAACGCGTAATCCTAAGCAACATTGACAGAATGAAACATGCGATTGAAGCCAGAACCGCAAAACTGCTCTGTATGAACTGTGGAACATGGACAAAGCAGGTTCGTATAAAAGATTTAGTTGATGAGCCCAAATGCGATAACTGCAACTCGCGCTTGCTTACACTACTTTATCCCAGCCAAGACACAGCTAAGTTGGTGGAAGATTTACAGAAGCGCCGTGAAGGCAAAGAACTCACCCCTGAAGAACTCAAAGAACTAACGCAAGCCAGACGCAAAGCCGACTTAATTTTGAGCTATGGCAAACAGGCGGTTAAAGCACTGCAAGTGAAGGGTGTTGGTCCTGAAACGGCCTCTCGGATTTTGGGGAAAATGCATCCCCAAGAGGAACAGTTTTACATGGATTTGCTGAAGGCGAAGATTCAGTATTTGCGCACAAGAGAATTCTGGGACAAATAACCTGTTCTGAAATTGGTCTTAAGGAGTCAAGCAAGCAGTTATACAAGCGGTATTCTTTTAACTTCCTTAACCTTATCAAAGTCCACGTCATCGCTGATAATAGTCTTTAATTTTCTATCAATCGCTGATGATACATGAATTGAATCCCTTGGTTTAAGATTATAGTTGCCCATGAGAGCTTGCGCTCGGCATAGGATATTTTCGTCAACAGTTATGAAATTTAAATTACTAAAACCAAGCAGTTTCTGTCCTTGAGTTATACTTTCCTCTCTGCCCATAAATTTCCTTACTGCCCAAACAACTTCATCCCATGTTAACGTAGAAGTATACGCTAATATTTCTCCTTCTTCTATTTTCTGCAATATTTCCTTAGCTTTCTTTACCTTCAAGCCTAAATCTTCCGAATAAAATATAGGGTAAACGAAAACGTTTGCGTCAACGTAGGCCAAGTCGTTCTTCAACTTCTTCTTCAAACAATTCCTTAAGATTCACTTCTTTTTTTAATTTTGGCGAGGAAGTAGTTATGAAATATTCAGTATAACTACCCTTAACTTCGGGCTTTTTAATTACTATTTCTTTATCTCGTAATTCTAGGGTTATTTCAACGCCCGGCTTTAATCCCAAAGCGTCCCTCATACGTTTTGGAATTACAACCTGCCCTTTAGGTCCAATGTTTCTTTTAGGCATTCTTCATCACTAAATACCAATTGGTTTAACTTTCATTTATACTTTCCAACTATCTAGTTATACTTTTTACATTAACAACGCTTTTTTAGTTACACTTTTTACGTCACTATTTCAATTGTAAAATACCGCTCTTCCCTTTCTGAAGAATTTGTTTTTTAGGTTGTCTTTTGATTTAGGGTTTGAAAATCCAATGGAATAGTCAAGATTCCTGTTTTCTCATGTTGCCTTAAGTTCTTTGTTAAAGTTCTTTATCAATTCGTTTATTTCCTTTGCCGATTTAGCTTTAAGCTTATTTTTGCCCCTGACCGCAACGAAAGTCCCATCGGCATCCACGGTGATTTTAAAGCCGTCAGTATAGTTGGTATTGACGCAAGATTCTTTTTTAGTCATGCTTTCATCATCCACTTAAGTAAATTATACTTCAATCTCTATCATAATTCTATTAAAAAATTGTTATATCTCTTCCGTTTTTAGGATTGATGTCGAGCAGAAGCTTGCCCTGCAGCATCATGTTTCTCATGAAAAAGCCAAGGCAGCGGAACAGGAGAAAGGTGTTTTGAATTGCGATAAGGATTTTAAGGCTTGACAAAGTTTAGTGTTAGGAAAATCCGATGCCGACTAAAGCAGTTCTATTTGACATGTTCGATACTCTCGTGATGATTAGGAAAAACCACGAGTTTTACAGCCCATCATTAATGAGAATGTACAGGTACCTAAATAAAAACGGCATAAACGTTTCCTTTGACACATTCCAGAAAGCGTACATCAAAACCCGTGATGACCTTTACGCTAAAGCTGATGAAAATTTAGAGGAACCACACTTCAACGTTCGGGTTTCTGAAACATTAAAAAGTTTAGGCTATAACTATGATGCTTCAAGTCCCATTGTGGCTGCTGCAACGACTGAGTTTTGCGATGAATTCATGACTTTTGTTTATTTAGACGAAAATACCGAGAAGCTTTTGCGTACTCTGCATGGGAAATATAAGCTGGGCATAATTTCCAATTTTGCAATCCCCGAATGCGTGCACGAACTGCTCAAAATCCACGATTTAGATAGATTGTTCGATGCGATTGTGGTTTCTGCCGCGGTGAACAAGCGCAAACCTAGCCCAGAAATCTTTGAACATGCTTTGAAGACGCTGGGTGTTTCTGCTTCTGAAACAGTTTTTGTCGGCGACACCTTGGATGCAGACATTGAAGGGGCAAAAGCGGTTGGTATGAAAGCCGTATACATTGAAAGACGCATCGAGAAAGTTGAACAGGTTCGTCCGGACAAGACTATAAAGAGCCTTAGTGAACTGCCGTTGGTGCTTGAACGTTTTTAGAATAAGTCTTAGGTTTTGCGCGTGTTTTTGGAGGAATCTTAACTTTCATGCTGCTGCTGCCTGTTTTTAGCAGTTGAACTAATTTACTGTGCATTTGAAGAAAACTTAAGCCTTTGAGCGTAATGATGTAAACTTCTCTGTCTTCACGGCTTTTGTGGATGATTAAATTGTTGTTTAACATGAATTGAAGGTAATAGTTTAGTTGAGTGAAGCTTAAATTTGCTTTATACATTATCTGAGTCTTCAGCGTGGCTTCTTTAGTGATTTCGAGAATTTGCGATATTATGCTAAGCGTATCTCTTCTTTTAGATTTAGCGCTTAATATCTGCTCTCACTTCTACGCTTATATGTATTTATCATGTTTGACTTTTTAAGCTTTTAATTGAATCAAGTTCTTTTTTGCAATAGTGAATGTTTAAACCTGCAAATAATTGCTGCTAAGTAAAGGTACAGAAAACCTTTATTGCCCCCAGCGAGAAAAGCAACAAGTGAAACAACATGTTGATTGGTGTAATATCGGACACACATGATAATTTGCCTCTTGTAGAAAAAGCAGTAAAATACCTAAATAACCAAAAAGTGGGCTTGGTGCTTCACGGAGGGGACTACGTTGCAGGCTTTGTTATCCCAAAATTCAAACTGTTAAACTGCAAATTAATCGGCGTTTTCGGCAATAATGACGGAGACCACGAACTCTTAAAAAAACGTTTCAGCGAAACCACGAACTGTACAATCCACGACCGATTCGCCACGGTAGAGTTGGAAGGTTACAGAATTGCTTTGCTGCATGGAGATGAAAGCGAACTGCTGAATGCGATAGTAAACAGCGGATACTTCAACGCTGTAATCCATGGACACTCACACATCAAAAGCATAGAAAACAGAGGAAAAACTCTTGCCATCAACCCGGGGGAACTCTGCGGGTACTTGACGGGAAAATCAACCTTAGCCTTGTTAGACACTGCTAAGAATGAAGCAAAAATAATTGAACTCTAATTCCAAAGTTCTCTGGTGCTTCAATTAAACGCTTTTATTATAAGGCTTTCTTAGCGAATTAGCTTGAATAAAAAGCTGTTTTAGTTGTTCGTCGCTTGCGCCTTTGCGCATTGGAGTTAGGATATCAGTCAGGTTGTCGTTTCTCATGAGGCACGGTTTTAGTTTGCCGTCGCTTGTGACGCGCATTCGTGTGCAGTGCATGCAAAAGTCGGTGTTCTCTATCGGATGCACGACTTCAACGGTTACGTTTGGCAAATGGTAGATTAGGCGGTTATGCATGAAGGGTCTTTTCTCAATCGTTACAGCCTGCTCGCGCAACATTTCTTCCTGCTCATCTAGGCTGCGGTGATGCGTCGAATAGTACTGGTCGCTGACGTTTATGGGGTCAAGCTCAATAAGCTGTAGAACCGCTCCAGTTTGCCGTGCGTACTCTATCATGTCTGGAACATCGCGTACGTTTACGTCCTTTAGGATCACCATGTTGAGTTTGATTGGGTAGAACCCCGCTTCGATGGCTGCTTTGATCCCTGCCAATGCATCTTGGAGTTTTCCGCCTGTTAACTTGCGGTAGGTTTCCTCATTCAACGATGGCAAACTAATGTTGATGCGCTTCAACCCGCGTTCGTGAAGCTCCTTTGCCATGTCGCCAAGCAAAAGACCGTTAGTTGTTAACGACAAATCCTTCAAGCCAGGCACCGAGGCTATGCCTGAGATGATTTCTGGGAGGTCTTTGCGCATGAGTGGTTCTCCACCTGTTAATTTTATGCGTGCAATGCCTAAGCCGACGGCTATTTTGGCTATGTGGATTATCTCTTCAACAGTCATTTTCTCTGCAGAACGGTTAGCGCGTTTTACTTCGCCTTCTCGGTGGCAGTACACGCAGTGAATGTTGCATCGCTGGGTAATCGATATCCGCAGGTTAAGTAGAGGTCTGCCGCAGTTGTCTGTTAAACTCATTCGTTATTCCCGTGCATGCTTAACGATGTGTGGAGATTCGGGCAAAATAAGCATTTCTACCGCAACACGCGCAGCGTCAGGGGAACCTGGGATACAAAACAATGCTTTGCCCTTAGCCACACCAGCTACGGCACGGGACAACACCGCAGCAGAGCCAACATGGTCAAAGCTTATACGCCTAAAAAATTCGCCGAAACCAGGCAGGGTTTTCTCAAAGAACGGCGAAACCGTTTCAATCGTAACATCTGTCGGCGTGATTCCTGTGCCGCCGGAAAAGATGGCAATGTCCAAATCGGCGTTGTTGAGGGCTTGCTGGACACCCTCAGAAATCATCGTTTTGTCATCAGCAATTATTTTTTTGAACAGGACGTTTTGTCCAGCGTTTCTAAGCAACTCAGTCAATGTGTCGCCTGAAACATCGCTAACCGCCGCTGCGCCTTGCTCAATTAGCTTGTACCGTGAAGTGCTGCAGATGTAAATGCCGAAATTCAATGTTTTAGGTGCTTTAGCCTTATGCGCCTTGGAGCTTTCACTCATGCCACGCTACACCTGCTTAAACTTGCGCACAACATGAATATTCTCAATCGCCGTGGAAGGATATTGACCTGAAGCGTCTTTCTCATACTGTTTTGTCATGTCCCAAACAGTCAGCAAACCCACCGAAACCGCGGTGAGCGCTTCCATTTCCACGCCTGTTTGCGCTTTCGTTTTCACTGCAGCTGAAACCTCAACCGTGCCCTCATTTAGCACTTTTACGTCAACTTGTACGTTCGTCAAAGGCAACGGATGGCATAGAGGAATAAGGCTGCTTGTTTTCTTAGCTGCCATTACACCAGCGATTTTTGCCGTGTAAAGTGGGTCGCCCTTCGCGATTTTTCCAGTCTTGATTAAATTGATTGTTTCTGACTTCAACTTTATGGTTCCAGTTGCGGTTGCTTCTCGGAAAATTTCATCTTTACCTGAAACATCAACCATCGTCATAGTTTATTCGCCCTGTTTACTTTGTTCCCATGCTTCTATTAGGTTTTGCACAGCTTTAGCTTTTGCTGAGCTCTCATTAAACCTGTACATGCGAACCCGACCGTAAACAAGTCCCTGCAGAATACCCTCGTCCTCTAAAACCTTCAAGTGTTCAGCTGTTGATGCAAAATTAGTGTTGACTCGGCGAGCAATATCTGAAACATTAAGCGAACCCAAATCATAAATGAGTTCTAGAATTTTCATCCGCACCTTCGATGAAAAAACTTCTTCTAACTCCATAACCGCTTCACGTTTCTCCTTTTTCTACTTTTAATGAGGTGCTTAATTCTTTTTCTAACTCAAACGCTGGAATGGAAAGCAAGGAAATCTGGGTTGACCTACCGCGTACAGTTGAGGTTGCCACCTCAGTTTTTAGAATGCCAAGCGACGAAAGAAAACGGGCATAATTCCACACTTGGGTATGATTATTCGGTTTTTCATCGAACTCTTCGCAGATGACAGCGTAAGTCTTTTCAACTTCAGGTAATAAAGCGTAAGCTTGCTCGTTCTCCTTAAAGTAACGCGCTACCGCTAGTAGAAACAGTTTTTCATGTAAACTAAGCCCAACTAACTCGCTTCGTCGTAAACCTGGAATAATGCTGGATATTGCCATGCGAACACATTCAGGTCCAACCATTTCTGCATCTTGCGCGTCAGCATATTTTCCAGCCCGCCACAATAACTCGATTCCGAAACGGGCATTTCCTGTTTCTTTAAAAGCTAATTCAGCAATCAGGTCAACAACGTCTTCCTGAACGGCTCCCAGCTCAAACGCCATTGAAACACGGTCATTTAAGATGTCAACGAGTTGTTCTTTGCCGTAGCGTTCTAAATTGATGATGCTGCGTTGCAGAGTGCTTCTTGCGCTCGCATCTAACTTCTCTAATGCTTTTAAATCACGTAAAATAAAAATAAACGATAACCTCTGCGGTTTGCCTTGCCGCATCTCTTGCAAACGCGTCAACTTGTAAACGGCGTCTGAGCCTTCCTTTTCGATGAGGCTGTCAAATTCATCCAGGGTTAATATTGTGAAGGCGTTTTCTTCATCTAAAACTTGCATGAGTACTGCGAGGACTTCTTCTGCAGAGTAGCCACGCGCAGGATAATTGGGGCGGAAAACGGTGACGGCATGGTGCAAAATGAGGGAGAGGCTTCCACGGTATTCTCGGCAGTTAACATGCACATAACGGAATTTTATGCTTCGCTTGTTGGCTTCAGAAGTAAGGTTTGCGCCGAAGTGTTGAGCAAGCGCTGTTTTTCCAGTGCCCACATCACCTGTTACAATTACTCGCTGAGACATCCTTTCGGGATAACGAAGGATGAAGCTGAAAAATTCCATTAGCAAGCGGTGTTCTTTTTCTCTGTGAGGCAACTGTTGCGGAACGTAGTTTATGTCAAGCTTAGCCTCGTCTTTGAACGCGCTCTGATGTGGTGACACATTTGGTTCCTCAGCGATTAAGTTTTTTCTTTTCTGAATATTACTTTGTTTTGAAACATAAAGGTATAACTTTGAATGTAAACCTAATATAAATACACGTTGAATTCAAATAAACTAAGCTCAAAACAGAAAAACAAGAAGCGAATATGAAACTAAATAGGCCTAAAATCCATTCAGTAACTTAGCGATTGTTGTGTCAATTTGTGACAACATTATTTTATATCTTCGAAGTCGTGACCATTTATTGAGAAAGAAGTATTAAGAGCCCTGTTGTTGGGCGGGTCTGGCTGCTAATAAGCGGTAAGGTTTCCCCCTTTAGGTTTTTAAGCCTTATCGATGTTAGCACTCGGCTAAATTCGCCTAACCCACCTTTTGCCCCTATTTGAAGAAAAACTCGGGATATTTTTGCCCCGCACAGGGCACTCTATCGCATGCAGAAAGAGCGTTCTTATTTAAACGTCAATTTACTTTGAACACTGGGGGCAAACGTATTATGAATTTGGTGCCTTTGCCCTGTTAGCTTTCAAACGTTACGGTGCCAGACCACTAAGCACGCTTGATTTTGACTTCAAATACGTCATAGAAAAAGCACTGTTTATAGAAAATAAAAGAAATGCAATCGAGAAAACTATTTGGTCAGTTAAGGCTGCACTGATTTCGTTAATGAAAAAGTTGGAAAAACGTTAAGCCGAACCTTGTTTACGATTAATATTGACAGTTCATAACGCTTTAGTATGTTCTCAGCTTAATTTAACACCGTTTTCACAAAATACGTTGAGCTGATGAAGCTTGGCTTGGCTACAAAGATATTGAAAAAATCGGAAAAAGAGAGGTCTCGATAGATGCAGGAGAACAACAAGAACAACAAGCTTGAAAATTTCACTGTCCTATCAAATCTAATCGCCGATCCAGTGTGCGTCATGGACGAAAAAGGAACCGTCCTGGCAGTCAACCAAGCAATAAGTCAAGTTCTTGGCTTCGGCAAGCAAGAACTGGTTGGAAAAAATGTTATGGATTTAGACTTTCTTGATCAAGAAAACAAGGGCATCCTTTTAAAAAACTTGGTGAAAAGGATGAAGGGTCTTGACGTGGCATCCTACGAGGTTAAAGCGACCGCTAAAAACGATGAAATAAAGTTCTTTGATTTAGAGGGGAAAAAAATCTGGTACGCAAACAAAAGTGTTGACCTGGTTGTCTTACACGATGTCACAGAACAAAAAAAGAAAACAGGGGAGAGAATTAGACTCTCAGAAGAGAAGTACAAGAATCTTTTCGAAAACGCGCCAGACGTTATCGTTACGGTCGATTTGACTGGAAAAGTGACTTCGGTAAATAAGGCCATCATGCGGTATGGCTTTAGAGAAAATGAAATCTTGGGGAGCTCCGTATTCAAGCTTTTTCCAAGAGAGTACAATCAAAAATTACTCACAGGGCTTAAGAACACCGCCGCTGGAAATTCGGCTCAAGGCGAAATCGAAATATTAACGCCAAATGGGAAGAGGAATGCAGAGTACAATAGCAATCCCTTATGGGTAAACGGGAAAATTGTGGGTTTTCAAACGATATTGAGAGATGTTACTGAGCGCAAGAAAGCCGAGAAAGCACTTCGTGAGTCCGAGGAAAAACACAGGAAGCTGTTTGAAGAGTCTATGGATGCAATATTTGTGGCGGACGTTGCGACGGGCATGATAGTTGACTGTAACCCTGCCGCGTCAAAGTTGGTTGGCTGGCAGAAGGCAGAACTGGTGGGTCAACATCAATCCATCGTTTTCCCTCAAGAGCAAATAGATGGAGGATTTTCAAGAAGTTTCAAAAAACATCTTAAAGACCCAACGAAAACTCTTGAAACACAAGTTATGCAGAAAACAGGCGAAATCAAAGATGTCGCTGTCAAGGCTACTATTTTTGAGCTGAAAGGCAAGCAGCTGATACAAGGGACATTCAGAGACATCAGCGAGAAGAAACAAGCCGAGCGGAAGCTAAAGAAGGCAGAACTTGTCCTAAGACAAGAGCGTAACATGTTGGAAGCTGTAACGGAGAACATCGGCGCTGGACTCACCATAACCAGCAAAGACTATCATATTCTCTGGACCAACAAAGTCATGAAACATATAAGAGGCATACCAGACTTAGAAGGCAGAAAGTGCTACGCCACTTACAACTACTTAGACACCGTTTGCCCCGAATGCGGCGTAAAAAAAGTCTTCGAGGGCAAAGAAATCGACTCTCGCGAGTACACGGTTTTCGACCGAGAAAAAGGCTCCACCATCTGGACCCAGCTTATCGCCACGCCGATCAAGGACAAAGACGGAAACGTAACATCCGCATTAGAGCTCGTGTTGCCAATAACCGAACGTAAAATGATGGAACAATCTTTGAAAAGCAGCGAAGAACGATTCCGCACCATCATGAACTCCGCATTAGACGCAATCATCGCGATAGATGATACAATGAACATTGTGGCATGGAACCCAGCGGCCTTACGAATCTTCGGCTACACACAAGGAGAAATAATCGGCAAACCCATTTCCACACTAATTCCCTTCAACCTCACTCAAACAGCAACACAAGAAATAAGAAGATTCGTCGAAGCCAAACCGAAAGACTCTATTGGAGGCATCATAGAAACGGTGGGCGTAAAGAAGGATGGAACAGAATTTCCCGCTGAACTATCCTTTTCCAAAATGCAAATCAACGGAAAAAACCATGGGGTAAGCTTCATCAAAGATATCACTGAAAGAAAACAAGCCCAAAAGAAACTGCAAGACTACTCCAAAGAACTCGAAGAAACCGTGGCGCAACGAACCGCAGAGCTAAGGGCAATGCAAGATCGCCTCCTCAAAGCAGAAAGACTAGCTGCCATCGGTGAACTAGCAGGCATGGTTGGTCATGACCTGCGAAATCCGCTAACAGGCATCAAAAACGCAGCCTATTACTTGAAAAAGAAGGGTACAACAATTTCCGAAGCTCAGGCTAAAGAAATGCTTGAAATCATCGACAAAGCCATCGTTCACTCAAACAAGATCATCAACGACCTTCTAGACTATTCGAGAGAAATGCATCTTGAACTCACAGAATCCGCGCTACGAACGCTTTTAGACGAGGCAGTTCGGATGATTCAAGTTCCAGACAGAATACAAATCCTAAACCATATTCTTGAAGACACCAAGATTAACGTCGACGTTGATAAGATGATGCGTGTTTTCATAAACCTCATAAAGAATGCAATAGACGCCATGCCTGAGAAGGGAACACTCGAAATTACAAGCCACAAAACAAAAGACAACTTGGAAATCGCTTTCGCCGACACGGGCACAGGCATACCTGATGAGACTTTGCCCAAGATATTCTCGCCACTATTCACGACTAAAGCGCAGGGCATGGGCTTTGGCTTAGCCATATGCAAACGCATCGTAGAGTCGCACGGGGGCACGATAACGGTTTTTAAAACAGCAGTGAACAAGGGAACGACGTTCACAATAACTTTGCCTTTTAAACCTAAATTTGAGGTTAGAGGCGTAAAAACATCGATAATCATGCCAGAATCCTTGTTGTCGACGATGAGAACGTAAAAAACACCGTAAAACTCGAAAGATAATGGTGAAAGGTTACCCGTTAATGCAGATCGCATTGCTGCTTTGAACAAAAACGCTGGCGCCTACATCATTAAACCTGTTGATATTGAAAAGCTTCTGAACGCGCTGAAAGAACAGATGAAGTTGCAGGAAGACGAAAGAGAATTTACCGAACAAAAGGTAGCTTAATTTATCGAAACTCGAAAGGGAATTGCCGCTGCCCACGTGTAATCGACTCTTAATCAATTATTTAATGCATCAAATCCTGTGATTGTAACAGGACAGTCACAACTTCTTATACCTCACAAAACGCATTATGAAGCAGTCAAGGTTACGCCAAAAAGTAACTAAAAAATATCCAAGGTTACGCTGAAAAGTGATGTAAACAGGCTTTGCATCAAAAAACGAGAGACTGCTGATACATGAATTTTGTTTTATCGTGAAGTTTCATATTGGAGAAAGCAAACTTGAAAGCGATTGAAAAAGATACACTGATCGATGAGCGGATCATGGAAAAGCAAGTCAAGACTTTTTTAGATATAGTAATTTTAGCCTTGTTGAATAGGCGGTCAATGCACGGCTACAAAATTTTGGCTACCATCCACAGAGAATTAGGTGTTTTGCTCAGCCCAGCTTCGCTATATCCTCAACTCCACCTCTTAAAGGAAAATAAACTGATAGAACCAAGTTTTGACAATGGAAAAACAATCTACAGCTTGACCCCTAAAGGAAAAGAAATATTCGAAAAAAAATTCAACGCCTATAACTTATCTTTCCAAATAATGAATAAAGTCATAAAAAACCGCGCAGAAATTTCTTAACCTCATCCTAAAAAGGCTCGTGAGTTACGACCAATAGACTAATTCAAAAAAAAGAAAAGGAAAGATGGGCAGGAAATCCATAAAAACCTTTTTAAATGCATTCTGTAATCCTATTTTCCGACACCACATGATACCTAAATACTTCTTTCTAACAAAGGGAGTTGGCAAACATAAAGAGCAACTCCAATCTTTTGAATTAGCCCTCAGAGACGCAGGCATACAAATGTGCAACTTGGTTAGCGTTTCAAGCATTGTACCACCTGGATGCGAACAGCTCCCGCGCGACAAGGGCTTGAAAATGGTGCAGTCAGGCGAAATCACCTTCGTTGTCATAGCTAGAAACTCAACCAACGAACCGCATAGGCTTGTTGCATCATCCATCGGCATAGCTATTCCATCAGGCAAAAACCAGTACGGCTACCTCTCAGAACACCACTCTTACGGTCAAACCGACGAGACAGCAGGCGACTACGCAGAAGACTTAGCAGCAACAATGCTTGCAACAACCATGGGCATCCAATTTGACCCCGAAACAGCATGGGACGAACGCAAACAACTCTTCAAAACCACAGGGCTAATCATCAAAACAGCCAACATAACCCAGTCAGCAGCAGGAGACAAAAACGGCTTATGGACAACAACCGTCGCAGCAGCAGTTTTCGTTCCAGAAAACAACAAGCCGAAAGAGTAATCATCATTTTTTCTTATTCACTTTTAAAAAGATACTTCTATAACCAGCATGCAAAGATTGCTTTTGAACCGACGGGCGAAGGACATCGCACTTTTGACGTAATTTTCATGCACTAGTGCGCATATCGAGAGGGTACCCGTATTAGACAGAGAAATTCATCAACAAATACTAGCGCCTATCCCTCATTTAGCTACTAATTTTCGCTATCAAAATTGACCCATTTCTTAAGGCTCAAATCACCGTTCTTTCTGGTTGAAGAACGTTTCCAGCTTCGCGTTTTCGCTTTTCTTGAGAACTTCAGCACAGGTTTTTGGGTCTAGCGCCTTGTATTCCAATCCAAGCGTGGCCAGCATTCTCTGCACGTCCTTGCCGAGGCTGGGGGCAACCAATACAGCACGGACCTCGCGGTTAACCTTGGCTTTGATGGGTTCAATGTACTTTGCCAGTTGCAGCGCCGCCTCTTTCGTTGCGGTTTTGCGTTTAACTTCAACTATGACGAGTTTGCCGTTTTTGTCTTCACCGTAGATGTCCACGAAGCCTGGCTCAACTTTTTTTTCCCAGCTAATCGGTTTGAAACCCTCTTCTAGAAGTTCAGGTTTCAGAAGAATCGCACGATGCATGTCGTCTTCGCTTGCGTGTAAAAGAAAATCTCCTGAATCGGACAGGTCAAGCGCGGAAACCATATAGACTCTGTCGAAGGTTACGCGGACGCTTTCACGTGGCTTCTGCCGAATACCCCGAATCTCAAGCTCGTCGTCTTTGACTTGGACGTGGAAGATGCTGCCTGCGGGTTGCCAGTTGACCGGTTCATAGCCGACTGGGCGGTGAACAAGAAGCGAGCCGTCAGCTTTGATGATTAAAATGCGTTCGCCAGATTCAAGAGTTGAACTTGCCCTGCCAGCATAGTTTACTTCGCATGCGCCTGCAACGATGAGGGTTCTTCTTTGGGCGAAGGTTTTCTCGATTAGTTTGGCAGCTTCTGCAAGTGTTGGTTCTGTAAGGACAGAATTTTTGTCTGGTTGTTGCAATTTGTTTTCAGCCAACTATTTTAGTCAGTGCTTGGGTAGATAAGATTTCTTGAAGGAACCCCAAAGTGACAGGCTGGAAAGACAAGCGCAAGGTAATGCAACGTTATGATTTAACAGCTGAAATGTATGAAGAGCGATATGCTCAAGAACAGAAGGCAAAATACGGGGCAGCATTGGAAAAAGTCAATGTAGTCGACTGCACTGTTTTGGACGTCGGATGCGGTTCAGGCTTGTTTTTCAGCTATGCGGCAGCAAAGGCAAAGGTGCTGGTGGGGGTTGATGTTTCACGCAAACTCTTGCTTAAGGCTAAAGAACAAGCGTATGCTTTTCAGAATGTGCTGGTTTTGCAGGCTGACGCTGACCACTTACCTTTCAGAGAAGCATTTTTTGACGTTGGTTTCGCGTTCACGGTGCTTCAGAACATGCCAGAGCCCTCTGAAACATTAAAGGAGTTAAAACGGGTTGCCAAACTTGGCGGCAAGGTTGTGGTGACTGGGCTGAAGAAGGCTTTTGCGCTCAATGCATTCATGGATGTTCTCGATAGCTCTGGTTTAAAGATAGTTTCTTTTGTTGATAATGAAGATTTGAAGTGTTATGTTGCTGTGTTAGCCGCTTAGCATTTTAAGTTTCCTACGTTGCTATGGTCAACTCTGATAAAAAATTTGAGATGAAGGATACAGAACCGCTTACCCCCGAAATAAGGAGAAAAAGGGGAATGCAAACCCCTTCAACAGAGTATGTGGGTTAAGTGGCTCTGAGCGGGTAAACTCCACGCCATTACTGAGATAATAGTTTTCTTGGGCATATTTTTTTGTACGTCTCCTCAGGATGCACACAGTAGGTTATCAACGAAAAGCAACAGCGATACCACCGAAGAAGCTAAAGACCCGTTTTGTCGCCATAAAAAAGGTAAACGAAGCGTAAAAGTTCTTACAAATAATGCTGATTTTGTTTGCATTATTAAAACAACCAAAATAGAATGGATTTAATCATGCAGCTTACGAGAACAATTTACCTTAAACATGTCAAATTGTTTTAATAAGACGCTTTTCCATTAGATACGAACGCTCAATTTAGAGGCTAAGAAAGGTTAATGTTAATCCAAGAAGTTATACTTGAAAATTTCATGAGTTACGAGTACGCTAGGGTACCGTTTAAACAGGGCGTAAACGTAATCGGTGGACCCAACGGGGCAGGAAAATCCTCACTCCTGCTGGCAATATCCGTTGGGTTGGGACAATCATATACTGAACGCTCAAGAAAACTCAGCGATTTAATCAGGTGGGGACAAGATCAGGCGCGGGTAACGCTTATTTTAGATAACGGTAAACAAGGAAACAAACGCCCAGTGCCAAAATACCAAAAAGACCAACTTTTTCTAACCCGTGTTTTGCGCCGTGACGGTAAATACGGGTTTGAGCTTGAAAACCGAGCTGTCGGCAAGCAAGATGTTGAACGGTTACTCGGCAGGTTCGGCGTTGACCCAGACAACATGCTTATCATCATGCATCAGAACATGGTGGAACAATTCACTGTGCTGAGCAACACGGAAAAACTTCACATGGTTGAAGAAGCTGTCGGCTTAGAACCGTTCCGCGAAAACGTCCTGCAAGCAAAAACAAAACTTATGCGAATTCTCACGCAAGAAGAATCCGTAGGCAAGCTTTTGGAATCAGCCCAGCAAACGCTCAATTACTGGCGTGAACAATACGATAAATACCAAGAAAAAAAGCAACTGCAGATTAAACGCAGATTTCTGGACCGAGAATTAACCTGGGCAGAAGTTGAAAGACGGGAAGGCATAGTTAAAAGCTTACAATCAAACCTAAACAAAAACCAAGACGCCTTAAGCAAAATCGAAGAGCAACAGCAAACAATAACAAACCAGCTAAACGGTCAGCAGAACCAACAGGAAACGCTAAAAAAAGAAGCAAGAACATCATTTGATGAACGATTAAGCCTTGAACACCAAATCGCCCAAAACCAATCCGCACAATCACTAATTGAACAGTTGCTTGAAGAAACACAAACGCTGGCGCAAGCAATTCAAAACAACCAAAGCCAACTTAAGCTGCTTAGAAGCGAAAACCTCAAAGAAATGCTGAAAACCTCACAGCGGCAAATCATTGAGGCAAACGAGCAAGTTAAAGAAAACCAGGCAAAAATGCTCACTTTGGAAGAGTCAGTTGACAAAGTTACAGGCGAAGTGTTAGAGAAACGAGTGAACCTTGCCCTGCTTGAGTTTAAGCGTGCAAACGCAATCGTCGACCTAAAAGATATTGAAAAGTCGCTGAGTGAAGCCGAAGAAAACCTAAAGGCAACAGTTCTTAAGGCTCAGCAGTCAGGTGAACGAATAGCAGTCCTAAAAAGCGCCTCTGAAATCCAAGACGAAATCAGCTTAACAGAAGGGCACTTAGCAGCTCTCGCTGACGTGTCAGAGGACATTGAACGCCAGTATGAATCCTACTCGAAACTTTACTTAGAGCTAAAAGAAAAAGCTCAACTTGTAGCTGAAAACCGCGAGAAAACCCTTGAAGAAGTCAAAACCAGACTGCAATCATGGCGAACCGTCATGCAGAACCTTCTTGACCGCGTCAACTTGGAATACCAAAAAATCATGAGCCAAACAATGGCAACAGGAGAAGTGCAACTATCCAATACACAGGACATTGAAACCGCCGGGTTAGAAATCCTCGTTGGCTTCAAAGGAGGAAAACCAGTGGCACTTGATGCTTACACGCAAAGCGGCGGCGAGCGGACCACTGCAACCATGAGTTTTCTATTAGCCCTGCAACAGCATGTACGCTCACCATTCCGAGCGGTGGACGAATATGACATTCATATGGATCCTAAAAACCGCGAAATGATAGCGAAAATCCTTCTTTCTATTATTAAAGACGCGAACACTCAATACGTGGTAATCACTCCGAGCCAAATCACCTTTGCTCAGCAGGACGCTAACGTCATTACTGTTCAGAACATTGAAGGAAAATCAGTCGTGCGTGAGGTAACAGCGTGATGCAGTCAACAAAACAACACAAGGCGCTGGGCAAAGAAAGGCTGGAACGCATAATTGAGATGTGCATCGCCATCGAAAACCACACAGCAGACCCCTTCACACTGAATATTGACGAAATAATCAAGATAGTTAGAGAGTATTTTCCCCATTGGGAACACCCTGACGAGTTAAAACTGGACGCTGAAACACTTTACCACTTAGCTTCGGTTATTAAACTGCAGAGTGAATGGGTCAAGCAACGGTCAACTTCGCTTTACACTGACCCGTTTTTGCTGGAAGAAAAAATCCTACAAATTGGCAAGCAAGAGATGGTTAATATTTTTCTTAAAGCTTGGAATCCGCTTATCGAGTTTGAACAAATCAGCCTTAACAGTTTAGCGCAGGGATTGCTCTATTGGGAAGCGTTGGCTCCTCTTAGTGAAAGATGGAAAGACCTTGATGCCGCTGAGGTTTCGATGGGTTTTGCAAGCAGGGACGAACTGATTAAGCAGGGAGTTTTAGGTGACAGGGAATTTTCTGAGGAATTGAATTGTTACTGGCAAGAACTCAGAGAGTGCGTTATTAAGAAAGGGCAGGATGGAAAAATTAATTATTGGGATTTTATTGGAGCTGACACTTACGAAGAAACGGTTCAAAGAGCTTTCTTAACGAGTTTTCTTGTCACTTACGGTTACGCAACATTGGAGATTGACAGGTTAGAAGAACTAGTTTTCATAAAACCCTTCGACAAACCGAAAACGGAAATCTTAACTCAACAATCAACATCAGTTGCTGTCGCCGTCTCATGTGAAGATTGGCAGAAATGGAAAAGAGGCGAATTGGATTGAGCAAAAGAAAAGGCGTTTACGGCAGCAAAATCAAGAAAGCAACGCAGATGCTTTTCTACAAGCGGCATCAGAAACCAGGCGTTAAAGGCTGGGAACTGCGTAAAACGTTAGGTTCAGATTACCCTAAAGTGCTTGATTTACTTGACGATTACCTAAAACCGCTGGATTTACAGGTAAAAACGATTTTTGAAGAAGAAAAAACTCCAGAAAAGCCAACCATTGAGGAGCTTGACAAAGCAAGATTCTACGTTGCCCTGCGCGGCGATTTAGCGACAAAGGATAAGTTGATGGGGTGGCGCATTGACGACTTAGCAGGCTTAGCCGTAACAATCTCGTACATAATCAGCAAGAAAGGGCAAGTAGCACGAAAAGACGTTGAAAAACTGCTCAGCGAGAAAATGCCCAACTGGAAAGTCGGCTTAAACATCGAACGCTACATTCGCTACGGCTACTTAGGACAGGACGATAATGGACAAATGTTTCTAGATTGGAGAACAAGGGCAGAAGTTGACCAGAAAGCGCTAATCAACATGCTGCTCTCAAGTGATGCACAAAAAGCAGAAACCGCCGAACCACAGGAAGAAGCACAAGAGGAAGAAAACGAATAAAATAAATAATATGATGAATTGGTCTGTAAGGCTACTCACTCGTAATGAGTAACATTTTGTGGTCTACGTTTTATTTTGTGGTCTTTAGGCAACTCAGCATTTTTTGCTATAAGCATTGCTGCAATTACAGCATCAGTATAATCATCCATTTCATTCTGAGGCCAAAAGTCAGCTGACTCAAACAGTCTATCTTCTGACTGCAACGCTCCTTGTAGGAGAAACTCAATAAGCTTTGTAGCGTTATCTTGAGTAATCCCACGAATTATTAATTGTCCAGTTTTCTTCTTTTGCAATTTTGTTTTGCCCATTTTTATCACTTTAATCTATTTTCTACGCTGCGCAGATTTAAGACTTATTCTCGCTTTTGTGGCACTTTAAGTACACCTACAGTATAAATAACGCAACCAACCAAAATCACAATTATGCCAAGATACAAACCTAATTGGTAAGCGGCTAAGTTCGCTATTACCATAACTATTAGTCCAATTACCGCTAAAGCTATTCCGACCAAACGAGCTACATTCATGCTTTCCCCTTATTTTTCTATTCTACGCTGTGCAGATTTAAGACTTATCATCAATCCTATTCTTCTTTGGTTGTTCGTGTCTGGTTGTCTGTCTGTTTGATTGTGTGTGTGCCTTCCACGGTGAGAGAGAAAAGAGGAGATAAAAGAAGAGAGTAAAGAAAGAATAGGCGGTTATAAAACGATTAAAAAATAGTTTAAAAAGTTTGGGTTTGGGGAAAAATTAAAATTTAATCGCCCACAAACTGACTTTTACTGACTGTGACTAACATAAGTTATGCTATTTGCTACGTAGTTTATGAATACAAGTCATTGACGTTTCATCGCCTATTCAGCCAGTTACGGACTGCTTAGGTGATGCTCACGTTCTGAATGTCGAAGTATCGTTTTGCTAAAAAGCGCAAACGTTCGGCGTTTTTGCCGTTTTTACCTATTGCGACGCCCTTATCTTTCGGGTTGATGGTGATGACTGCCATCTTTTTGCCGTCAGTTCGCTCTGTGACGCGTACTTCTCTGACTGCTGCTGGTTTGAGGGCGTTTTTCATGAATTGAACTGGGTCTTCGCTGTACTCTATGATTTCGTGTTTTTTGCCCGTCATTCGCTCGAGAGTGTGGATGTTTCTGCCGCCTTTTCCTATGGCAATGCCCACTTGGCCTTGGTTGACGACAAATATTGCTCGTTGCTCTACTTCGTCTACAATGCAGTCTTTCACGCTGGCGCCGCTTATGCTTTCAAACAATGCTATGTAACGCATTTCGTCGCAGGTGATTTTTATGCCGGTTGTCAGTTTTTTTCCTCCATTGTTTATTCTTTAACGTCTTCGGTTATTTTAAGAATATCTGAATCCCCAGTTTCTCTAATGCTTAAGGCTGATATAATAAAGAGTTTTTTGCAGACTTCCGCTAAATCCATTGAGCCACCTTTGTACGTCAATACGGGGACATTTGAGATTTCTCCATAGTATTCTATCTGTTCTTTTATGTCTTTTGGACAATTAGAGGCTAAAACAATCATCTTAGCCTTGCCAGTCTTAGCGTTCTGCAACGCAACGTTGGATCCAAAGGATACTTTGCCAGTTTTCACCGCTGTCGCTAACGCTTTATCTATATCTATCATGTTTCTGTTTTTCCTCCTTGTTTAGCTTGTTTGTCAAATGTTGACATGTACAATTCAACTAAGCCTGTGCCGATTGGTATCGACTGCCCGACTATAACGTTTTCTGTTACACCTGCCAACGGGTCGCTTTCACCTTTCACAGCCGCTTCAACAATGTTAGGCACCGTAATTTCGAATGCTGCGCGGGCTAAAACACTTGCTTTCTTGCCGCTGATACCATGCCTGCCGATTTGCTGCACATCGCCGGTTGTTGTCATCATGTCTGCTACGAGCATAACGTGGCGTACATCAACATCCAAGCCTTGGTCCTCCAAGACGCCTTTTGCCTCGTTGACTAACGCGTTTCTTGATGCTTCCACGCCGAGAGTTTTAGCTATTTCGTGAATGTTGTTGGTGCTTGTTCGTGAAGTGTCTACGCCATGAACTTCTAAGACTTTAGACAAGTTTGAGCCGTCAGTGCGTATTACCCATTCCCCGCTTTCTTCAGTAACCAGCACACGTTTAATGTCAGGTACACCTTTAACTTGAAAACCTGGAATCTTCGTTAACATCCTCTTCAGCTGTTCAGCTTTTTTCGGCTTAATCTGCACCATATAATCAGTGATTGTAACTGTTGCATTTTGCAATTCCAACCGCTCCTTCAACTCATCCATTGTTATGTTTCTGTCATCCATCATTGACTTGCTTAATTCAATAACGATTTCTTCACGCACAGGATCTTCGTAGATTGCTGAAGCCAAGTTTTCAACTGAAGTGTAAATTATGTTCCTTGCGACTTCAACAGCGCCCTCTTTGCTCTTCGCAGCTTCTCCCATCAAGTAGATGGTCATGATTGGCGTAGAAGGAATCCTACGTGCATCAACAATTTCGATGAGTCTTGGCAAGCCCAAGGTAACGTTTTGTTCTTTGACACCAGCATAGTGGAAGGTTCTAAGAGTCATCTGCGTACCTGGTTCACCTATTGATTGCGCAGCAACAATTCCTACTGCTTCACCAGGCTCCATTAAAGCACGCTTGTATTGCTCAGCAGTCGAGGTGGTAGCTTTTTCAACACTTTTCTTGGTAAGCTTGTTCTTCGCGAAGTTTTGTTTAAGCTGACTCATCAAAATCGGCGTAAGCTGATCATCAACGCGTTTCAACTGCTTCTTGATTTCCTCAGCAGATGCTGCTTCACCTTTTTCTTCACCGATTTTTATTTGGTCAATGAGTCGGCTTACGTTTACCGCTTTGCCATGGTCACTTTTAGCTGGGTCAACACCGTCTTCACCATAACTAAACTGAATGATGTCGCCGGCTGAATCACGCACCGTGCTGTCGTATTCCAAACGAATATGCTCTAAAGCGTTGATTAGCCTGCGCTGCATGTAACCGCTCTGTTGAGTGCGAACTGCAGTGTCCACTAGACCTTCCCTGCCGCCCATAGCATGGAAGAAGAATTCAATCGCGTCCAAACCGCTCTGGTAAGAGTTATAAACGAAGCCTCTTGCTCGAGGACTTGGATCGCCAGCAACAAAGTGGGGCAGCGCTCGTCCAGCGTAGCCTCGCAAGATACGTTTGCCTCGCACTGATTGTTGCCCAACGCAAGCAGCCATTTGTCCAATGTTTAGGCTTGAACCTCTTGCGCCTGTTCGGGTCATGACGATGCCTGCGTTTTCCAGTGTGAAGTCGTCGTCTGCTATTTTGCCTGCTTCATCTCTGGCGGTAGCAAGTTCATGCATAACGTAAATTTCGAAGGATTCCTCTAAAGTTTGTCCAGGCAAGCGCGGTAGAGTTCCATCACGGTAGTTTTCGATGAGATCATCAATTTTCTTTTGGATGCGCTCCATTGTCTTTTTGATCCTGTTTTCAGCCTTTGGAGAAAGAACCAGTTGATCGTAGGTGTAGCTGAAGCCTCGCATTGAAATGAATAGCTTTAGCAGGTGAGTTATCTTGTTGAGGAATTCTCGTCCTGCTTGGGTGCCGTAATCTTTGATTATTCTGTGAAGGAGACTTTCAGATTGCTCAGCACCAATTGACTTCCTATCAATGATGCCTGAAATTAACTGGCCATTTTTAACCACTACGTAAGCGTCGTATTTGCACGCTTCCTCTTCACATTTAGTGCAGCCTTGGCAGATGTTGGCTTTCAAAACGTAATTCAACGTTTTTGGCAGAAACAGACTGAATATTTGTTTGCCTGACCACAATGGCTGCGGCTCCTTAATTTCTGGCTCTGGCAGTTCCCCAACGTACCCTGTTGTAGTAAGTAGCCTGTTGACTTGGCCTCTGGTTAAGTAGTTTCCTCTTCGAGTGAAGTAGTAGGCGCTTGTGATAAAGTCCCTTATTGCACCGATGATGGGTCCGCCGAATCTGGGTGAGAGGATTTGGTCTTGAACCTGCATTAGCAGGAGCGCTTCGGTTCGTGCTTCTTCGCTTTGTGGAACGTGAAGGTTCATTTCGTCGCCGTCAAAGTCAGCGTTGTAGGGTGGGCAAACGCAGAGGTGGAGGCGGAAGGTCTTGTATGGCAAAACCCGCACGTAATGAGCCATGATGGACATGCGGTGAAGTGAAGGCTGTCGATTAAAGATTGCAATGTCACCGTTCTTGAGGTGACGTTCAACTACGAATCCTAATTCTACAGCTTCAGCGATTTTTGTTCGGTCAACAACGAATTCAAGCCTAATGCGTTTACCATCTGGCCTAATAATGTATAATGCGCCCGGATAGTTTTCTGGACCGTTAATTACAAGTTTCTTCAGTTCATCAATGTTCCATGCTGTGACTTTTTCTGGAACAGATAACCGCATGGCAACATCTACTGGTACGCCAACCTCGTTAATGTCAAGGTTCGGATCAGGAGAGATGACGGTGCGTGCTGAAAAGTCAACTCGTTTGCCTGAAAGGTTGCTTCTGAATCGGCCTTCTTTTCCCTTAAGCCTTTGCGAGAGAGTTTTCAATGCGCGGCCACTGCGGTGCCTTGCCGGCGGAATGCCTGAGGCTTCATTGTTAAAGTACGTGGTAACATGGTACTGCAAAAGCTCAGAGAGGTCTTGAATGATAAGCGTAGGTGCACCCGCTTCCATGTTCTCCTTCAAACGCTGATTAATGCGAATGATGTCTACTAGTTTATGGGTCAAATCGTCTTCAGAGCGGATGCCTGATTCTAAAGTGATTGATGGACGAACGTAAACTGGGGGTACAGGCAAAACCTGCAGGACCATCCATTCTGGACGCGCAACTTTTGGGTTGAAACCTAAGATTTCAAGGTCTTCGTCTGAGACGCGTTCAAGCCTTTCACGAATCATGCTGGGTGTCAATGGCTCGGAGCCTGCTTCAGTCTGCTCGATAAACTTTGTTGGCTTTTCAAATGTAATCTTGTATTGTGCTGAGGCACAGTAGGGACATTGTTTAGCTTTAATTTCAGTCATTATTTCCTTGTAAACTTCATCTGGAATTGTGCCTAAGAGCTCGTTGTACCGTTCGATTCGGGCGCGTGCCTTTTTGGCACCGTCTTCGGATAAGAGGATTCGACCGCAGCTGCGGCAGGTGGCTTTCAAAAGGTCAAAGATAATTTTTGTGAATTCTATATGCACGATTGGCACGGCTAGTTCGATGTGTCCAAAGTGTCCCGGGCAGCGAATAGCTGTGTTGCCGCATGTTTTGCACCTTTGCCTTGGCTCAAGTGTGCCTAGTCTGCCATCCATTAAGCCGGCGGTGATGGGTGCGCCGTCTTCGTCATAGGTGTCTGGGGTTTGGATTTCAACGACGGATTGTTTACGAAGATCTTTAGGTGAAATTAAACCGAATGAGATTTCATCAACTATTTTATGGATTAATTCTTCCTGTTGTGACATGTTACGCCTTCTCCTTAAGTCTTAATTTTGGTGTAATGCACAAGCTTTGAAGCTCCTGCAATAGAAGCTTGAAAGCGTACGAGACGATTACGGGTGAAATCTTTGCTTTTTCATCACATATCCTGCAGACATAGCGTCTTTGTTTCATGTCGAAGTAAGCGATTTGACCGCAGTTCTCGCAGATGTAGAGCGTGTACTTATCTGACTCTTCCAGCAATCTGTCTCTGAGCAGCATGGCAGCTCCATGACCTATGAGGCAGTCTCGTTCCATTTCTCCGAATCTGAGACCACCGCCTCTTGCTCTGCCTTCAGTAGGTTGTCTTGTTAACATCTGGACTTGACCACGGGCTCTGGCGTGTATTTTGTCAGCGACCATGTGGTGAAGTTTTTGATAATAGACAACGCCGACGAAGACGTCTGCAACGAACTTTTCGCCTGTGGTGCCGTTGTAAAAGACTTCGCTTCCAGTATGGCTGTAACCGAGTTTTACCAAGTTCTTACGCACTTCAGTGGGACCCTCGTTTGAGAATGGTGTGCCATTTGCTGGTCTTCCTCTTGCCGATGCAGCTTTTCCAGCGAGGGATTCGATGAATTGGCCGATGGTCATTCTTGAAGGTATAGCATGTGGATTAATTATTATGTCTGGCACCATGCCGTCGTCAGTGAAGGGCAGGTCTTCTTGCGGAACAATTAAGCCTATAACTCCTTTTTGTCCGTGGCGTGAAGCAAATTTGTCGCCAAGTTCAGGAACTCGTTGGTCGCGGACTCTTACTTTTACAAGTTGGCTGCCTTCGCCTGACATAGTTATGAATATGCCGTCGACGATACCGGTTTCTGAGGGACGCATGTCGACTGAAGTGTCACGCATTGATGGACCTTTAACTTCGAATTCTTTGTATTCTTCCAGGAATCTTGGCGGGCTGATTCTTCCGATTAATACGTCTCCGCCGACAACTTGTGATTCTAAACTGATTATTCCGTCAGGTTCTAAAAGCCTGTAATATTGTTCGCCGCGGTAGCCTCGGGTTCCGGGTTCTGGGACGGTGAACTTGTCCTTTAATCCCCCTAAGTATTGGCGGCATTCTGCCTCGTATATTCGGTAGAACGTTGATCTGGCTAAGCCGCGGTCTATGGATGCTTTGTTGAATATTAATGCGTCTTCCATGTTGTAGCCTTCGAAGCTGAGCACGGCGACAACGCAGTTTTGTCCTGTGGGGCGTTGCTTGTAACCCATGACTTCCATTAGTTCTGTTTCAACCATAGGCACTTGCGGATAGTGCAGTATGTGTGAGCGTGAGTCGACACGGTGATGAAAGTTGGTGCCATAAACACCCAGCGCTTGTTTAGCCATAGCCGCTTGGTACGAGTTACGAGGCGACTGATTGTGTTCGGGATACGGAATTGTTGAGGCACAAATTCCTAGAATCGTGTAAGTGGCTATTTCCACATGGGTGTTTTGAGGGTTAATTGCGTCAAAGGTTAAGGCGATGTATGCGTTTTCTTCTTCTTCAGCGTCCAAATACTCGATTAAACCGTTCTTGACTACGTCTTCCCAAGTCCACTCGCCTAAACCGATCTTTTCAAAATGTTTAGGCTGAAGTTTTGAAACGCCATTCTCAACAATTATGAGTGGACGCCTGACTCTGCCTTCGTCACAGTTAGCGTGTACTTCTTCGGTTTCAGTCTGCTCTCTTGAGAAGTATGTTACGTTTACTTCGGTTGAGATTTCGCCAGCTCGCCTCTTATCTCGGAAAGACTTCACCATTTCCTGTGGGTTATTGCAGTAGCCTATGATGTTTCCGTCAACGAAAACTTTTGCGCCTGAAATACGTAGATCGCGGCTGGCTTCTCCTGCTGGAACAGTGCCCATTTCAAAAAGTAACTGCTTAATTCTATCAGGATTTACGCCGACGGCTATGGAGGCTGAAAGGGCCAAGTTTTTGACTAAGCCACAGTTAGAGCCTTCAGGGGTTTCGTTTGGACATAAGCGCCCCCAATGGGTTGGGTGTAAGTCTCTGGCTTCGAAGTTTGGTTGGCTTCTGCTCAGTGGCGATTGAAGTCTGCGCAAGTGGCTTAGAGTTGAGATGTAGTTTGTTCGGTCTAAAAGCTGGGTGATGCCGACTCTGCCTCTTCCCCAGTTGCCCGTTGCCAACGCATGCTGGAAACGTTCAGTTATTATTCCAGGGCGGACTGCGGCTGAAACAGTTATGATTGGTCCTTTAACGCCTATGCGTTCAAGCTGGTACTTTATGTCTCGAGTTAAGTTTCTGAATGATACGCGGAAGAGGTCTGCGAGAAGTGGACCACCGAGGCGCAAACGTTTATTCTTGAAATGATCTTTATCGTCAGGTTGCCTTCTACCCGTTTTCAACTGCAAAACTCTATAGGCCATTTCGCCTAGGAAAATTGCTTTTTCCTTTCGGTTCTTTTCGCTTCTGCCTAAGTGCGGCAAAAAGTTTTTGTCAAGGGCAGTCTCAGCTTTCTGTAAACGGTACTCTTCAACTTGCCCGTGGGCTACACGGTTACCAATAAATAGGATTGCGTCAGCAGGTGTATCTACACCGATGGCTTTTTCAAATGAAGCGGCAAGTTGGCTTTGCATTTCGCTGTCAAGTGAAACCGCTTCTGCAATATCTTTGTCTTTTTCCAGGCTTAAGGCGCGCATTATGACAACGAACGGGATTTCTGTAGGTACTCCAGGCATGGTGACGTAGATGGCGTCGTCTGATTTGAGTTTAAGTTCAATTCGTGCCCTGAAGCCGACGGTGGTTGAGAATATTTTTGCTTGATAAACAGGTGAGGTTCCTTTCTCGTCAATGTCTACAATTACACGGTTAGGCGCCAAGTCTTCCATGGCGACGATGACGCGTTCGGAACCGTTAACAACAAAGTATCCGCCTTGGTCATCTGGGTCTTCTCCAGCAGCAATAAGTTCTTCCTCTGAAAGCTGGGATAAGAAGCAAAGTTTTGATTTAAGCATGACAGGAATGTTGCCGATGTAAACGAGTTCGGTGTCCTGTTCTCTTCCATCGATGACGGGCGTCATTTCCAAAGCTATGGGTGCCGAGTACGCTAAATTGCGCAGTCGGGCTTCCATCGGGTAAATTTCATGTTTTGTGCCGTCTACTTCGGTTACGTATGGGCTGGTTATTCTTGATTGGGGGTCAATTACCCATATTTGCCCAAGTTTCACTTTGTATGGATTTTCTGGGACTTCAATTGGGATTTCGGCGACTTCATCAACTACTTCTTGTAAGCCATGGTCGATGAATTCGTTGTAACTGTCGAGGTGTTGGCGCACTAAGCCTTTCTCGCTAAAAAAAGTTTTCAATAACTCATGAATATCTTCTTTTTGTATGAGGCTGGTCAATTTATCAATTCTCCATAAGTTTTAAGTTTTTGTGATTTACTAATCGTGTTTCTTTCAAACTTTTAACTCCTTTCGATAGGGGGTCATCCAACTTGAAAAAGGATTCTGGTAACTTTTCTAAGAGCACAAACACATGCTACATAGCTCTCTAATAAACCTTATTATGCACATTCAGGCTAAAATAAAGGACTGATAAACTTTCATAGAAGCAAAACTTCAAAAAAACTTTACGCGGTTGCCGTTGCAAGAAGCAAAATGCAAAAGAAAACCAAAAGCGAACGTAACCTGAAAAACGGTTTTACTAGAAGATAAATTTAAGAAAGCGGGTTTTCTAAACAATTTTAAGTTGCGATTTTGCGGTTTTGTAAAGTTGCGACTTTTGGCTTTCGATAAATTATTGGTGCCAGGTCCGTTGCCCAGACAAGAAAAATAGGTAATGCCCAAGCATACAGATTCCTAATCGAAAACCACTTAAGCGGAATACTTGCATGCGGCGCAGAATTCCAAAGAAACCGAACAGACATTTAGAAAATTTTTCAATCAATTTGTTGTTTATTTTTGGATAAGCTCTACTATATAGCGACTTTATAACGCCTTCTGCCTAATTGGCGCTTCCTTTTTGCTTGGACCTCAGATAATAGAGAGTTAAAACGTCAATGAAGACGCCTAACTGATCATTCGTATTTTCCTTTGACTTATTATAATGAGCTGGTTGTGTGTTTTTTTGAGGTTTATTTTTTCGTGTGCTCGGCTTAACGTTTCAAGGATGGTACTGGGGGTTGAGTGGCTCACTCTTACTACAATGACGCCCAGCGTACCTTTTGGGGAGTTATGATAAATTTGGGCGAAGTCAGTATCGAGCGTTAAAATAGTCAAATTGTTTTTTGCCGCGTATTCAGCTATTTCTTGGTCTTTTGCACCCTTTAGGTTGGTACTCGAAACGTTTATTGTGTCAAAACCTTGCTTCTTGAGCCATTCCTTGATGTTTCTTGTTACGCTTTCGTCAACGAGAAAATGAGGCAACTATTTGCACCAAGTTTACATGGTAACTGTAACTTCGCGATCAAGACATTTTGAAGCGTAAAGAAGTGCAGCTTTAATATCCTCTTTCTTGAGTGTGGGGTATTGGTAAAGAATTTCTTCTTGGGTCAACCCATTTGCTAGAAATTCGATTATGAGATAAACTGGAATTCGCGTACCCTTTATGACTGGCTTCCCTACAAGAATCTCAGGGTCAACAACAATCCTGTCCATCAGTTCCTCCATTCAATCATCCACCAATAAGAGTCTTAACACATAACCTATGTCCCCAGCATATTATAAATTATTCTAGGGGAAAGATGGCAAAATTGAAGCCGTAACCCACCCTAAATAGGAAACGCCCAAGCATACAGATTCCTAATCGAAAACCATCTGAGCGGAATACTTGCATGCGGCGCGGAATTCCAAAGAAACCAAACAGACTTCTAAAAATTGGAAACCTGAAACTTGACTTTAGCGTTTGATTATCTTCACATCTATGTCCTTGTTGTCGTTATTTCCTGTTTTTTTGGTTAAGATTGAAAGCAAGTTTTGGTCTGTTTCATATCCGACGCTGTTGCGTTCGTTTTGTATGGCTGCTTTCGCTGTTGTGCCTGAGCCCAAGAAGGGATCTAATACTGTATCACCTTTTACGCTGAACATTTTGATGAGTCTGTCGGCGATTTCATCTGGGTAGGCTGCGGTTCTTCTCTCCAGCTGGCTTGCGGTTTGGCGTGTTCCCTTCAGCGTCCAGATTTGGCTGAACCATTCATCACGTTGCGGCTTGGTGAAGGCGCTGTCGTATCGCGTTTGGTCGTGGGGTGGGAATTTGCGGAGGCTGCCTTTTCTGAAAATCAGGATGAATTCGCAGTCGAGCGTAACGTAGGCGTTTGGCGGCAGAAATCCAGAGCCTAAGAAGGCGCCTTTGCCTTTGTATGTTGGTTTTGTTGTTGGTTTTTTCCATAGAATGTATGGTAGGGTGGTAAACCCGATTTTTTCGCATAGCTCCGTTATTCTGGAGTGGTTGGGGTAAAGCTTGAATTTGCCATTTATGCTGCGTGTTGCGTCGCCAATGTTTATGCATGCTATACCGCCGTCACATAGGACACGATACGTTTCCTGCCAAACTTTACCAAGATAATCATGCATGGCATCGTAGATTTGCGTCACCGTTTCTTCTTTGCCGTCCGCTTCCAGTTTTTGCCATAACTCTGCAATTTTCGGGTCAGCTTTGGCGAAGAGAATGTCCCACATTTTTATCATGGGATAAGGAGGAGAAGTGACCTCAAGCTGGACGCTGCCGTTGGCTAGTTCGGGCATTTGCTGGCTATTGCCTAGTATTATTTTGTGCTCTGTATGCATGTGTGTTCCTTTATGTATCGTATAGGCAGCGTTTTTACTTTTGCGGTGGTGGCAGATGATAATGAACCAAAATCAAGTAATGGGCAAACTCAAAATAACCCAGCCGCGTTTAATCTTAAACAAAGGCGAAACAAAATGGTCATCAAGGAGCAGGAAGTTAATTGGGACCTAAAGGAGCTTTTCCCCAGCATCAACGATCCATCCGTTGAAAAAGCAATTAATGAAGCAAAAACTTTAGCGGACGCTTTCGAGAAGTCATACCGAGGAAAAATAGCCTCTCTTGACCCAGCCAGCCTGCTACAGTGTATCCGAGAACTGGAGGCTTTTGAAGTTAAGCTGGGCGACGTATCGCTTTTTGCAGGCCTGTCTTTTTCTGCTAACATGACGCTGCCCCAGACGCAGGCGCTCTTCGACAGGGTGAGCAAGTTTGAGGCGCAGTTGGGTAAGCAGCTAGCTTTCTTTTCGCTGGAACTGGGTGCGCTCGTTAAAGCTAAGCCCGAGTTGATTGCGGAGCCGGTTTTGGCCGTGTACAGGCATATGCTGGAGCGCGTGCAGCGGCGCGTAGCTCACCTGTTGACGGAGGTGGAGGAGCAACTTATCATCGAGAAGGATCAGTTCGGCGTTCAAGCTTGGGAGGAACTGCAGAGCAAATGGCTCAACACCCGCATGTTCGACGTTGTGGTCTTGGGTGAAAAAAAGACTCTGAGCTATGGCGAAGCCAACGGATTGCTACCTCATCCTGATAGAGAAACAAGGGAATCCGCAAACCGCGCGATTTACGGCTTGCTGGGCAAAGACGGCGAAATTTTCGCTTCAGCCCTGCGCAGTATCTGCAACGACTGGGTCACCGTTTCCCAGCGCAGAAAATACGCATCGCCTATGGAGTCAAGCCTCATAAGCAATGATACCGAACAGACAATAGTTGAGAATCTGCTGCGGGCAATCGAAGAAAACTCGGATATGTACCGCCGCTACCTCAAACTCAAAGCCAAACTCATGAACCTGCCCATTCTGGGAAACCACGACATCATCGCACCTCTGCCGGATGCACCCGAGTTAAAATTCACCTTTGAAGAAGCCCAAAACCTCGTCGAGCGGGCATACAGTCGCTTCGACTCTGAATACGCCACCGCGGTTCGGGAAATGTTTACAAAACGCCGTATTGATGCAACGCCCAGATTTGGGAAACGCAACGGTGCCTTCTGTGCAAGCTGGTATGGGGGCAAATCCTCCTTTGTTCTTGACAGCTTCAATGGTACCCTCAACGATGTTTACACGTTAGCGCACGAGTTGGGACATGCCACCCATGACTACTATGCCTCACGCAGCCAAACCATCATGAACACAAGCATCCCCTCTATTGTGGCGGAGACTGCTTCGATTTTCGGCGAGCTCTTGCTCACGGACCTGCTTCTGGACGAGGCAAAGTCGGATGCGCAACGCAAAGCGGTTCTCTGCTTGGTTCTAGACGAGGCGGGAATGACGACTTTCCAAGTCACGGCGCGCGTCTGGTTTGAGCAGGCACTTTACAACTCCATTCAGCAAGGCGAATACCTGGATTACAAGACTATCTGCAGCCACTGGACGGGAGCGCGGGACCGCATCTTCGGCGACGCAGTCACCTGGTTCCCAGAAATGGAAGCCGAATGGACCATGAAACCGCACTATTACATGGCAAACTACCGCTTCTACAACTACCCCTATGTCTACGCCCAAATGTTCGTCTACTCGCTGTACAAACGGTACCTGGAAGAGGGCAAAGCGTTTGTGCCAAAGCTGGAAGCGGCTTTGTCAGCGGGCAGCAGCGTGTCACCACTGGAAATCGGCAAAATCGTAGGCTTAAATGTGGCAGCACCCGACTTCTGGAACGGCGGCTTAAAGGTGTTTGAACGTTTTATCGTTGACTTAGAAAAAGTCATCTGACCTGTAGCAAAGGATGGAAATGATTAATAAGACAGAACCCAGACAATTTTAGCTGCACTATGCTGCGGTAACCAAGCCAGGTCAAAGGTGAAGGACTCAAGATCGACGCTTTGACTTGAGCGCCCAGATGGGAAATCCTTTCCCGCAGGGGTTCGCAGGTTCGAATCCTGCCCGCAGCACTTTCAACCCCAAATTAAGCGTATTTTTGATTTAAAGGCTCAAATTGGGTTTTTCGGATTGTCGCTTAACGGCACTCCGAACCTGAAATTATGTTTATTCAGCAAGTCGAGAATTCTGAACCGAAACTGGCTCAAACCACAAGGAAGAACCCCCTCGTAGAAAGTATGAACGCCATAATGTTTTTTCGCTTAGTGGTAAGAAGGGCGACACTATCACTGGTTTACTTAGCAGAAAATTGTATAAACAACGCCCTCAGAGAGAAGATGGGTTTGCTGAGGCTCTGGCGACATTTCAACTTCTTTTAGGAGAAAAAAGAAAATGAAACCTTTGATTGCAGCTATCACGATACTTCAGCTGAACCGTGAATTTTGGCCAGAGCCTTCTCAGCCCATTCTTTTCTTCTTCTCCGATTGCTTCTGCCAAGGGACTAAAAAAAGGGAAAAGGGATTTGTTTTGGCTTCTTGTCGTTTATGGATGTTTTCTTGTGACGAGCATTGCGAGAACTGCGCCGATGACTATTATCACGATGATGATGATTACGCCTATGTACATGAGTGCGTTTTGTGTGGCTAATCCGTTGACTGGAGTTGCTGAAGGTGCCTGTGTTGCTGCTGGGTTGTCTGCGTAGAAATACGTTGAAGCAGATGAGCCGTAGTATGCACCTGTTCCGCCGAAGACCGCATTGACCGTGTAATTGCCTGTTATGTCTGGTGTCCATGTTAAACCATATTCGCCTTGGGCATTGGTTGTGGTTGTGCCTATTGCTCGGTAGTTGTGGTTAGAGTCCAAGACGTACAGTGTCACTGGGACTCCGGTTACGTTGGTCGGCATTGGCTGTTGCATATAGACAGCTTCCATAAAGCTAGTCATACTTGCGTCGGAGACACATGGTAGACCGTTGGGGAAGTTTGCTGTAGTTACCTGTTGCGATGCGCCTGCAGAAATATCAGTTACTGAACCTGTTATTGTGACCGGTGTGTCTGTTGTTATGCCGACTTGTGGTACACTGATAGTGGTTTTGCTTGGGCCCATGCCGTAGCAGTATATCTGGTTATCATAAGCATTACACACTGTCATGTAGCCGCCTGCGATAGCCGGAGGGTTATAGCAATCCCAACTCAATATACTCCATATTTGTTTTCCTGTAGTGGCGTTCAAGCAATACATCTGGTCACCCTCATAGAGAGGCGGGGTCGAGATTTTTCCCGCAGGAAGGTAGATTTTTCCGTCAGCAACAGTCACCGTGACACCTGAAAAACCCCATGCACCATATGGAGTATCCAGTCCGTTGCTTCCAGTGTTCCATGTCCAAATTAGTTTTCCAGTCGTGGCGTTTAAGCAGTTCACGTACCCTCCAAAATCCCATGTATACATGTTGCCGTAAGCAAATTCGCAATTCATGCCATATGAGCTCCAAGCGTTTCCAGGCATTGTAGGTGAAGTCCAAACTTCCTCACCGGTAGTAACGCTGTAAGCTGTCCACGTCTTCGTAGCACGCGTGAAAGAAGTGTAGATTCCATCGCCGGAGTTGCCCGTGAATAGATATTCCCGTGTTTCTGCGGTTCGGTTCGCCATCCAAAGCAGTTGCCCTGTCAGTGCGTTGTAACCTGCGTCAACTACCCCAGGTGGATATCCTTGAGAAAACTGTCCAGGGTTAGAAGAACAAATTACTACATTGGAGCTGGCAATTTGATAAAGGTCCATCGCTGGGTTGATTGGCACGCCTGAAATATTGGTGGGTAATGGTGTTGACCACTGTATTCCTAAATCAAAGGGAATGTTCGCTCCCTCAGGAACGTTCCAAAAACGGGCCACCATGTCAGGAGTGGTCAAGGACGCCATATAGTTGTCTATACACAATGTTGAGTTCCACATATTCAGCGAGCCTACTGCCACTACTGGAGTCATTGGATTATTAGGCAGTGCGTGGGTGTTGTTAGTATAGTACCCTATCAGATCCCCGTTTGCGTCTTCCGTAAGATACGAAGCACCCTGGCGGGCGCCCGTCCATGAGCTAAATGGATAAGCATCGACAATGTTCAATATCTTGTCTCCAGTATTTGCGTCATACATTGAATACATCAGGGCATCACTAGGAAAGCCTTCCATTAATCCATAAGCAGTGCCAGTCTGGGTCCAAAGGTATGAAACCGTGCCGAATTGTTCGCCTCTGTAAAAATATAGTGTTTGACCGCACCTTAGATTTGTGACGGTATCATTTTGATAGCTTGTGGTGGTGCTGTCGACCCATAGCGTTTTTCCCGTGTATAAGTCTATAGCTTTAAATCCCGTTACGCCGCTGGTTGCCGTTTGATAATTGGTGTAAAGAACTCCGTTCATGATTATTGGTTGCCATGTAGGTGGAAGATAGTTGTTGTAATAGACGTAATCTCCGGTGCCTTGAAAATCTCCTCCAACCTGGCCTCCGAGAGCATAAGGCGTTGTCCACATTATGTGAGTAGTGTTTGGCGCTGTGGTGTAAGGATTAAAGTTACTGGTAGCATTGTAACCACCTGTGGTGCTAAAGTCCGTTATTCCAAGTCCAAGCCAATTTCCGCTGATCGTGGACCATTCTCTATTCGTTCCATATACTGGGTATTGCCAGTAGCTACTTGGAAGCGGAGTTGATGGCGAAGACTGTATCGGTTGCTGCTGTACAACAAGCGTTACTGTATTGCTGGTACTGGGTTCCATATAATCGCCAAAATAAGCTGCGTTGAGCGGCTGTCCCTCGCCAGGTGGTGGGGGATTGGCGCCTACTAATTTGAGTCCAGGGAATTTCATCACGAAAGTGTAGTTGCCGACTGTATCGGGCACATATGAGGTATATGCGCCTCCTTCACTGCTGGATGTGAACGGCCCGAGCGTTTCGTTGGCTCCATTGGGTTTTGTAACAATCACCGTAAATTGATAGTGGTCACCATAGCCATTCATTGAGGTCGGGGGGGCCTTATCAAGCCAAAAGCTAACAGATGCGGTTTGGCTGACACCTATGGGGTTAGGCGAAACACTCAGGTAGGCAGTGGTTGGAATATTCCATGCAGGGGTATGCGCGTTAGCGGCAGGCAAAGCTACGCCAGTAAGAGTCATTGTTAATGCTAGAACTAAAGCGACAGCAACTGCAGATTTACTTCGTAGTTTGTTTGCACCGAAATTTCTAGACATTTATTTGTCTCCCTTTTAGATTTTTTTGCATTTTTTTTAACATTTTTTATTCTTTTCTCCTTTTTATTTTTTTCAATTTATAGTTTCCACTATGTTTTGAGTTTATTTTGATGCAGAAAAAAATCTGCATCCATCTATCTATTTTCATTGGACCATATTTAAAACTTTGGTTAAACTAGCGCTGAAATCGTACAAAAATGTAAAAAATATAGAAAAAAATCCAAAAATGTCTAAAAAAAATTAATGATTATCTGTGTTTTTAGGATTTGAAAACGTTTAAATCTATCTATGACAAAGAATTAGCGAGCTGGCTTTACCTTGTTCATGGATATCATTAGGAAGTATTGAATGGACAGATTTAGCGAAATAGACTCGAGAATACTTAGAGAACTTCTGAAAGATGGCCGAGCAGGCTATGCCAAGATTGCAGGCGCACTTGATCTTGATAAGAATCTAGTGTTCAACCGTTTTGAAGTATTGAAGCGAAAAGGAATAATTATTGGAGCAACAACACAAGTAAATATTTATAGTATGGGCTTTTTGGGTGTAGGCGAAATTTATTTTAACAAAGATCGTATTGACATAGATAGGCTGTCAGAAATCCAGAAGAATCATATACCAGACTCTTTTTTTGCTCCAGACATTGCAAACTCTTGTACGATTGTTAAATTGCTAAGGAATTACGAGGATCTACGAAATGTCAGATATTTGATTAGAGAAAAATTTCCAAAGGTGGAAGCAAAAACCTGCACTTGGGGCGGTATGGTTATGAACATACCTGAAAATCTATCTTTTGGATTGCCGGATACAAAGCGTGGGAATGAATCAAATACTCTTAAACTAAGAGGCCAAGTAACGCAGAAAACCCCATCTATTTTAGATGCCCAAGATAGAAAAATGGTTGAATTACTAACAGAGAATGGTCGAATTTCGTTTCGAAAACTTGCAGAGCTATTAAAAGTCACCACCGATACGGTTTCAAGGCGCTACAAGAAACTCGAAGAAAACGGTCTTCTAAAAGTTGTAATTCAGATCAACCCCGAGAAAATTGGGTACAATGCCGATCTTGAATTGAGGATAGAAATGCAATCTGGCTGCAACCCGCTTCTGGCAATCCAAAGTCTCTGCAATATCTCAGATGTTTTTCTCATATACGAGACCATAGGAGATTATGATTTACATGTTTTTGCATTGATCAAGGATATCAAGCATATGTTCGAGATCAAAGAACAAATTGAAACTAACCCTATTTTCGCTAAAATAGACATGAACATTAATAAAACCTGCTTAAACACCTACCCCTATGGAGGCCAAGCAATTACCACAATCAGGTAATTCCTCATTTTGAAAGCGAATGATTACTTTACAGCAAGCGCCTAGACCGATTGGACCATAACATATGTTTCTAACAAAGAAAACTATTGGTTAAGAGAAGGGTTTGCTCAGGCTCTGGAAAACCTGAGAAATGAAGAAATGCAACCCTTTATTGCAGCTACTTATGATTTTTAAGAAGAGCCTTTTCAGCCCCATCTTGTTCTTCCTATTCTCCGTTTGTTCAGAGGATCAAAAGGAAAAGGGGATTGCTATGTTTTATTGTTGTAGCGCGCGCTAGTCACGAAAATAGGACTTGTAAAGCAAGTTTTTAGCATAATGGCTTCTACCTTTCGGGGTACGCCCAGCCCACCCCCTTACTCTCATTTCTTGCATTTTATGTTCGACCGACGGTTTAAACGACGGTGTGAAGCTAGCCCGCAGCACCAAATAGCCTTGTTTTATACTTATTTTACAATTTAAAGCATAAATTTCCTTGATACTAATTAATTTCAGATTAATGGAAAGAGAGAAAGATTAATCAAAATTTGTAATACTTAACTTGATCTAAAAAAAAGAAAAGATGGTAGAGGGGTTCAGAAGACAAGCCAATCAGCCGATATAGATATGCCGGGTTTGCCTAAGCCAAGGATTTGGCTAGTTTCTCGCCTAGTTGCCTTGCTTGTTGTTTATCGGTTTCTGAAATTTTGTTACCGATGGCTAGTCCGGGCAGAATCAGCTTTGGGTTGAAGGCTTTGAGTATGCTTTCGATGTTTTCGGTGGTCTTCGTTTGGCTTCCAGCTCCAGTTGCGAATGCAACCATAGGTTTGCCAGCTAATTTTTCGCGTACGAAGTAAAGTTCCGTAAGCAAAGTCAGCAATGGACCTGACATCATGCTAAAGTATGCGGGCGAACCAAACGCGAATCCGTCAGCTTCAACGGCTTCTTTTGTATTGATATCTTCAACCTTTTTTATTTCAACGTTAACGCCTTTGACGCTTTTTGCGCCCTCGGCTATGGCTTCAGCAACTTGTTTGGTATTTCCAGTCTTGGAATAATATGCAATTAACACTTTTGGCATCTAATCACCTCTCATTTTATGAGACACTAAAAATCAAATACTTTTATATAGTTTTAGGTAATAATAATATACCAAAATGCGCGCTCACAAATGACCAAACAAAACGGACAAACAGACCAAGAAGTCATGATTAATACTCTTCGTGAACTAAGTTGCCGAAGCTTCTTTTAATCTTTATTCCGGTAACCTTTGAGATATTTGAACAGAGAAATCCGAAGTAGAGTTCTATGGTGTAGTCGGCCAGTCTTCAGAAGCCTGTTGAGCCCTATGATCTAAAAGCTTGTGATTTCTGTCTCTATCTTTTCAAATAGTTCTATAAACGTTTGCTCATGTTGTGCACCTATAATTGTGTATTTATCATTTATGATAAACGTGGGTACACCTGTAACATTGTGTTTTCTAGCGTCAAGGCAGTTATTTGTGAATCTCTTTTGGCACAAAGGGTCTTCCAATGCGCTTTCAACGTCGTGTTTTGTCAAACCAATGTTCTTAGCTACTTCTATGATGACCTTTTCTTTTCCTATGTCAAGGCAGTCCTCAAAATAGGCTTTGAATATCGCATTCGTAAATTCTTCATTCTTGCCAATTTTTCTTGAATACTCGCCTACTATCAGGGCTTTTCTTGAATTAGGCAGTATCTTAACATTGCAAAAGTTCAGGCCATACTCTTTGCCTCTGCTCCTCAAATGTTCATACATTTCATCTGTTTCAGAAATCCATTTTCTTAAATCGACTCCGCTGATGGGAGTTTCTGGATGAATTTCAATTCCGACATGTTCCAATTCAATGTCAAATCGATTCTTAAGTTTATCAATAATTGCTTTGCCAAGATAACAAAAGGGGCAAATATAATCTGAAAACATCTTAATTCTTATTTTCGTCAAATCACCATAGTGAATATCTAGTTATAGACTTCCATAATAAATGGTCAGCGCGTGCGATTTTAGAAGGTGAGAATTTTTTTGCCCGTCTTAATGTAGTCTGTTAATGGTTGACCCATGTACTTAACTTGCACGCCTAACTGTTCAAGATGCTGCGAAACTCCATATCTGTCTGCACAGGCTTTACAAGCTTCCAAGATTACCCCTGCATTCTTCATTTTTTGTATCTCATCTTGAAGATCCTTATCTTCACTCAATAACCTTGAAGAAGGCCCCCAAATAATCAGACGAACGTCACTCCACCAGTTTTTCAGTTTTGAGTTTAGAGTATACATGAAAACCATATTTAGAGCAACTTCTTTATCTCCACTCGACCATAACACCACTAGACTGTCTTCATTTCCTTGCATAATAATTCCCCATTTTTATGATAAATCAGAAACAACATAGTTTTATATACTTTCAGGTAATAATAATGTACCAAAATGCAGTGCAGTGCTCAAAATGACCAATCAAAACCAACAAACAGACCAAGAAGAAGTAACTAAAGCTCTTCGCGCACTAACACAAGAAGTCGGCAGCCTAAAAGCCGAATTAGGCAGGATAGAAAGCGTAATCCTAAAAGATCGGCTAAGCGCCGTGGAAGAGGCACTCTCTCAAAACCGCTTAATGCAATACGCCGACCTCCTAAATGAAGAAGCCGGTGAAGATATTGACAGGTTGCTGAATGCTGATTGTGAAAAAAGAGCAAAATGCCATGAATACTTTAGAGAAAATTTGGCTGAAAACCTGTTAATTGTTAAGTCACGCGGGTCAAAAGAGGCTTTGGCTGATCTGGATGCAAGAATAAACCAAATAGGAAGCCAGGTGGAAAAAGCTAAAGGCACGCAATGCGAGAACTGTCAAACAAAATTCCAGAAGAAACTAAAAAGAGAAAAAAGAGCATTCCAAACAATAGTTCTTGTCGAAAAAACCAACGACAACAACCGCAATCAAGAAGTAATAGATGTCCCTTTCATCGTTGAAAATTGGCTTGAGCCACTAGCTAACCCTGTGAGGCTTAAGATTCTTATCAGTTTGTATGAAGGAAAAAAGAATTTCTCTAAATTGTCCCAAATAATGGAGCTGAAGGGGGGGCACCTTATTTTTCACCTAAAAAAGCTTCTGGACTCCAGGTTGATAGCCCAAGAAGACAACAAAGGTGATTACATCATAACCCCAAATGGTGTGGATGCAATAAGAAAGATTCTATTTCTTCAAACAACAGAAAAGTAGTTCAGCATAATTACTGCTTTTAATTAAACTTCGGTTTTCTTTGACACTGCAGAGAAGAACACATGTAAACAAACTAATTATAAGGATTAAAATGGAGCAGAGAGCTTTGCCCTTTTTTACTGCCTGTTTTCTTACTCCTCTGGCTCTTGGAAAAGCCTCTTGATTGCGCTGATTCTTGCTTTCTGCGCCAGTACGTCGCTTGTTACTAGTGTTAATGCTTCTTCAGGGCACCATTTGATGCATTGTGGGCCGTCGGCTTTTTCTTTGCAGAGGTCGCAGACGTAGACTACTTTGGTTTCAGGATGCAACATTATGGCACCGTAATCACATGCTTCGATGCACCAGCCGCAGCCGTTGCATTTGTCTGGGTCAATGATTATTGTTCCTGTTTCTTCTGACTGAGTAAGTGCTTCTCTTGGGCAAGCTGCTACGCAGGCTGGATCTTCGCAGAGTCTGCATGTAACCGACATGTTGGCTAACTGGTTAACGCGCACAACACGGATGCGTGACTTAAGCGGGTTGAAGGCTTTCTCCTTCGTGAATGAGCAAGCGTACTCGCAGACTTGGCAGCCCACGCATTTTTCCGGGTCAACGGAAACAAATTTTCTATCGTGAATCGTCACCATTGTTTATGCCTCTTTTCCTTCTATTATGTTGGATAAGTCTTCCATCCCCAGAGTGTCTAGTAGAGACTTTGTAGGTACACCGTCTGCTGTCCAACCGCGTGATTGGTAATAATCATCCAGCAACAAGTCAAGTTCTGCTTGAGTAACTACAGCGCCTTTTGCTGGTCCATCGTCAGGAATTGGCTGGTTCATAACTTTCCATGGCAACGTGTCATCTTTGCGGCTTAATCCTTCTCTGATGTTAATTAGCCTTGCAAGGGTGTTTATTCTTTGGCCGGCAAGGCTGAGTTCTTCAGGCGTCATCTCGTAGCCCGTTACTAAAGTGTAGAGCTTTGCCATATCAGCTAGTTCCTTGTAGAAGGTACCTTTGGCATTCTTGCAGACAATAAGTGAATCAATCAACGCGTAAATATCCTCTGAATCTTTGACAAGTTTACCGCGCCCTTTTTCAGCCTTAAAACGATCAACTTTACCCGTCAAATCAAACGTGTAAGCGCCGCTTCGGTTATGGTCTGCTCCTCGGAAGGAGACGGCAAAGCTTAAAGCGGTAGTTTTGAGGCACCGTAAATCATAGCCTGTAACTTCCAAGCCTTTAATGTTTTGAGCAAGCTTATCGGAGCCTTTGCCGATTTTTTCTGCAGCTACTTTTACACCGTCAGCAAGAACATCGCCGATTCCTTCCCGTTTGCCTATCTTCTCTATGAGCTGCAGGAGCGCTTCTGCGTTGCCAAAGTGAGCGTCAATTCCACCAAGATCCTCATTAGAGAGAATGCCGGTTTCATGGCAGTCCATTACGAAACTTACGGTTACGCCTGTGCTTTGCGCGTCAAGACCATAGTAGTCGCAGAGTTCAGCTGCTTTTATTACAGCATCCAATTTGTCTACACCGCAGTTGGGTCCAAGCGCCCACAAATTATCATATTCTATTCTTGCCATAGCTCCCTTGTAGGGGCCTTCACGGATTACAGCTTCGTGTTCGCACCGCATGGCGCATGAGTTGCAAGCAATTATTTTTGCGACGAACCATTCATTCAGGGCTTCAGCGCTTACTTTTGCAGCGTTCTCAAAGTGAGCGTTATTATAATTGCGTGTGGGCATGCAGAACAAAGCGTTTTGAACCATAACGTTTTCTGTTGACCCTAAAGTTCGATATTTCTGAGCTGCAGGTCCCTTCATTCTTTCATGGAATTCTTTCACCATTTCTATGAATTCGTCAGGCTTGGCGACAACAATGTCGCGGGTTCCGCGAACAGCGATTGCTTTGAGGTTCTTGGAGCCCATTACTGCGCCTAATCCTGTTCTTCCCGCAGCACGAGTTTTCTCGTTAATTATGCAAGCTATTTTCGATAGTTTTTCACCAGCTAAACCTATAGATGCTACGCGAACATAGTAATCGCCTATTTCATCTTTAATTGCGTCTTCGGTGTCAGATGGTGATTTGCCCCAGATTTGTTCGGCGTCAAGTAATTGAACTGAATCATCATCGATCCATAAGTAAACAGGTCTTTCAGCTTTCCCAGTTAAAATAACCGCGTCATATCCCGCTCTTTTTATTTCCGTGCCAAAAGTGCCGTGGCTTACTGCTTCCCCGACACCGCCCGTAGCTGGGGACTTTGATATGAATGCGTGCCCGTTTCCGCCCGTTGGAAACATTGTTCCTGAAACTGGACCGACTGCTAAAATTAGTGGATTGTCAGGGTTGAATGCGTCAACGCCCGCTTTTGAATTGTCCAGCCATAGTTTCATGCCTAAACCTATGCCGCCAATGTATTTTTTGGCAGTTTCCTCATCTAATTTTTCAAAGCGAGTTTTGCCTGTGGTTAAGTCAACGCGTAAAACTCTTCCTGCGTAACCGAGCAAACTTGTTCCTCCATTATTTTTAGAGTTATTAGTCCGTTAAAAAGTATATTAACTTAATGGGTTTTTAATTTGGAAATTCACGGCTAAAATGCAGTCTTCTACCGAACGTCATGTACAAACAGTCATAACGGTTTTCTTGGCATTGCAGGTTAAAGCTGCGTTTTAATAGAGAAAAAAGATATCAGATGCTTCTGTTAATCTCATAATAGGCTGACGGCAAGGTAGAAAAAATGAAAATAAAAGTCCACTACATCAGTCTGGTTAAAAGCTTTACAAATACAAGTCAAGATGAATTCGACCTCAAAGAGGGCACATTACTAGTCGACCTGTTGGATAAAATCGCCGTTAAATACGGAAAGCCGCTCACTCAGGAAGTCTATGACCCGACTAAGAAAGAAATGAAATCAACGTTTGTAGTAATGGTTAACGGTGTCTTAATGGACCAATTAAAAAGCGTTAACACCCCGCTAAAAGACGGCGACAACATAATCCTCATGTCGCTTATGACGGGCGGATAAAAAATTTGTTTTCTTCCGCTAAAGATGAAGAACCCAAAACTGTCTACTGGATGGACAACAAGCTTTATCTAAACATAACTAATCAGTGCTCAAACCGCTGCTTTTTCTGCCTCAAACGCTACAAGCGCGGTGTCGGCGGCTTCAACCTTAAACTATCCGAAGAGCCGAGCATTGCCCAAATTACAGGTGAGCTTAGTGAAGTTTTGAACATGAGAAGTTGGGATGAAGCGATTTTTTGCGGTTTCGGCGAGCCAACGGAGAGGCTGGATGTTTTGTTGGAGGTTGCAAGGTGGATAAAGCAGCATTATGGCAGACCACTGAAAATCCGAGTTAACACGAACGGACATGGTTACGTGCTTAATCGGGGCAGGGATGTAGCGGCAGAGTTGAAGGCGGCTGGCGTTGACAAGGTAAGCGTCAGCTTGAACTCTGGTGACAGGGAAACCTACATGGAAATTTGCAAGCCAACTTTCGCTGGCGCATTCGAAGCAGTGATAGATTTTGTACAAAAAGCTAAGTCCACGCTGGAAGTTGAGGTTACAGTGGTAAGAATGCCAGAGGTAGATATAGCAAAGGCGCAGGCTGTCTCTGACCAATTAGGTGTCAAATTTAGAATTAGAGATTATATTCCATGTTTTTATTGACAGGTTACCGCAAGGCAACCTAGGGTTTAAACGTTTAATTCAGATCTAAAAAAATGCGCACTTAGCGACCATTTCAGATGGAAGCTTGTCCACACTATATAAGATGGGAGAAGCAATGGAGGCATCTCTTTGAGTTCGAAGGGATAAGTGCCTTGAAGAATTATATACAATCTTTCGTGGGCACCGCAAATGATATGCTTTTTGTGTTGCCTTATGCTGAGTTTTATTAGCAAGGAGGAGGCGATTAAGCGCTTGTTTTCGAAAAAGGATTATTTATTGGGCATATCTTGCGGGAATTTCAAAAACCTTTTAATTATACCTATCTTAGGTATACGTTGAGAGAGGGGATATGTCAAACAAAGCTAAATTAAGAAAACTATCTGTTTCGTTAATCATTAAAGGCCTTATTTGCCTAATCTGTTTAGTTTCTGTAACCTTTGCTTTAGGAACGTACACTAACGCGTTGACATTATCCCCGACGCAGCAGCTTAGCGTTGGCACAACAACTGCTACGTGGACAATTTACGTGAATGAAGTCAACCAAACACGGTACATGCCAGGCGGATTCTCCGAACCAACATTGAACACGGGAGACACAAGCACATATGCCTTCAAGGTAGTTACAAATGCAAATAATGTCTGCGCAGTGAAGGTGGAGCTCACATCAGCAGTGAACCCAAGCAATTTTCCCCAGTTTGACATAACAGTTCTTTCTTCCACGACTGGCGGAACTTGGAGTTCAGAACCCCTTTATGTTGCCTCAACAGGCGGAGCAACCAAGGCTTTTATTAATGGATTTATACCAGGCGCCGCAGCCTACATTCACCAAGACACTTCAACCACAAAGTACTATTTAATCCAAGTGACTTGCACTTACGTTCCATCGGCTGACAACACCCAGATACCTGCAACTTTCATGTTTACCCCATTTGCGCAGGCAAGTTTCGCTTTGCTTAGCCCTTAAAATTTTAAAATGCAATGCTGATAAATAGAACGAAGTCTCCAAAAAAAGAAAAGGGAAAAAATAGAGTTTAGGATGGCGTCTCTGGGTATGGCGTGAACTGCAGGTTTACCGTGTAGGTGCCTGGAGTGCCTGTTGGAGTGTAATTAAAAGCGATTTCTACAAGGAAGTATGTTGAGCTTGAAATTACCTCTCGAACATACCCAACGGCGTTTGTCTGTGTGCCGTCAATGTATGTTATTGTTGAGCCTCCCGTGGCTGCAGCGTAAAGCGTTGCCGAAGACCATTCTGAACCTGTCCAGCGGAGAACCGTTATTTGAAAACTGCTGAAGTCGGAGGACACTGGTGCTGCTAAGTTGATTTCTACAGAACATGCTTCGTGGGAATCGGTGGTTACGTTAAAAGCATATGTGCTGGTGGCATCTGGGTTGAAGGTTGGTTCCGAAGCGCCGCCCGGTACATATTGAGTTGCTATCTCGTTGGGGTAAACTGTCCATGAAGATGTAGTTGCTCCTTGGCTCAACTGAATAAAACCTGTAATCGAAATGGTTGTCGTGTAGGTAGTTAGCATCTCAGCGACTGCGAGCCCTGTCAGGATAGCGATTAAAACTATGGCTGCCAAAAGGTAACGTTTTTTGAACTTTTTTATCACTAAAAAATCACCAAAAATATCAAAGTCGAGCGAGGGACATAAGCCTATGTTGGTGTAATATGACAATCACAAGCATGATTTTTAAAAAATTCGACCCTTCAAAGAACACCTATGATGAATTAAATGTTTAAATCGATTTTTATTTGCATTAAATATAAAATGCCAAAGTAGTTTTGGCTATTGCCATTATGTTTGGTGGTTTAAGCATGATGATGCAAACAATTCAGGTTTGATTTGGGGTTTTCCAATATAATAATTATTTTTTTGTTTCAAATTATGACTTGCGTAAATCAAGGCATATTGCAAAAAGCGAGAATTGTAAAACATATATAAACTAGTAGTTAACGAGATATTTCTTAGTATATTAAACGAGGAATAAACTTGGTTTCTCTTAGATCAATAGCTCCATCATTAACAAGAATAACAGTCGCAGCAGCAATAGGCGCTGCATTGCATGTTGGTCAAGGTGACTGTGACTTAATCGATGCAAAAGCCGTTGAATATTCAAGAGCAGTACTTGCCCAAACGGATGTGGAAGGCGAAATAATTTGCTGCGAAGGACCAAAAGACCACGCGCCATCATTTGAACACCGCGAAAAAGTCGGAACAGGCGGAGGACCCAAAGTCGAGTTTATCGTCGATCCAGTTGACGGAACCACAGCTGCCAGCAAAGGCAGAAAAGACGCCATATCCGCATTGGCATGTGCACCAGCAGGATGCTTCCAGGTTTTGCCTGATGACGGCTACTACTTTAAAATTGCCACAGACTATCATTCCATAGGCAAATTATCCCTAGACATGTCCATTGAAGAAATCGTGCGCACAGTAGCCCATGAAAAAGGTCTCCTCCTACCTAACTTTACCGTCATCATGCTCGAACGCGACCGCCACAACGAAATCCTCGCCCGACTGAGAAAACTCGGCGTACGTATTTTACTCATCCCAGACGGAGACATTGCAGCCGCAGTAGTTACTTGCCTACCGAACAGCGGTGTCGACTTGCTAATTGGTGCTGGCGCAGGACCTGAAGCCACAATTGCTGCAACAGCAATGAAGATTCTCGGCGGAACTATGCTCGCAAACGTTTGGCGTGATAAAAAAGACGATGCTGAACGTTTGAAACGTTTAGAGAAGACTGGAGTTGACGTGGATAAAACTTACAACCAAGATGAACTTGCCAAAGGCAAAGAACTGGTGTTTGCAGCGTCTGGTGTCACTAAGGGCGAATTGTTAGATGGCGTAAGAATTATTCCTGGTGGCGCAGTTGTCTATTCTATTTGCATGCGGTTGCCGAGCGGAACCACAGAAAAATCTGAAACTACATTGCGGTTTAAAGGTCACCCAGTTTACCAGCAGTTCCTGCCATAGTTCCCTTCTTTTTTTGTGAAGTACGTATTGTTATAGTGTCATGAACATTGCTCGTACTTGTTGGATCCCATGCAGGCCTCTTAATCGGTTAATTAAGTTAAGTATTCTATCGTTGTTTCCTTCAGTTACGAATATTTCTACACAGTATTTTCCATTTATGTGTCTGTGAACGTTTTCGATGACTACGTCATCAAACTCATGCCGCAACTCTGTTATCTTCAAGTCAACATCCTTACGTGCATAATCACATGTTGTCATAATGGTGGCGGCCACGTTTCCTGAAGAAATTTTTGCAATTTCAGCTTCTGAGATGAGGTTTCTCACAGCGTCTCGGAAAGCTTCTGATCTGCTGAAGTATCCTCTTGACTTCATAAATTCATCAAACTGGTTGAGAAGATCCGACGGTAACGTTATACTTATCACTGTCAAATTGATTCCTTCTGCTATTAACATTCAAGAGAATAGTTAATATCCCAATATTAATTTTTCCCATCATTTTAGCACTATCTTAATATTTTGTCAGGCTTTTTCTTTAAAAGACAACAATGACTACTGAAGAAGAAAAAAGCTGCCTAGAAAAGCCAGTGCAGAGCCCAGAGGAACATGAAAATAAAAATGTATTTATTTTCTTTGCCATTTTACTAGGCGTAACTGTTCTTCTCGGCAGTTTACTTAACTTTTTCTTTGCAGGAATCCCTCTTCACTTTACCATAGCAATCATAAACGTTCGAGCAACCGTTAGCACGATTTTGTATTATACGGCTGTTCTCTTTGCTGCCGTGTACATTGGCATAATGGGTATCAGGGAGCTGATTGTTGAAAAAAGATTTTCTGTTGAATTTTTGATGGCTGCCGCAGCGCTGGGCGCCTTATACCTAAACGCGCAGTTTGAAGCGGTAATGGTGCTGTTTCTTTATTCCATCGCTGAATATTTTGAGGGCTACATTGAGGATCGAGCGCGTCGAACAGTTGAGAAATTATCAAAGTTCATGCCGGACCAAGCTAGAATCGTGGCTGATGGAGTAGAAAAAACTGTTAATGTCAACGAAGTCAAGCCCAACATGATTTTGCTTGTGAGACCTGGCGAGCGGATACCTTTAGACGGCAACGTTGTTGATGGTTTATCGCATGTTGACCAAGCCATAGTCACCGGTGAATCCGTGCCTGTCACCAAGAAAGTGAACGATTGCGTTTATGCTGGCACCTTAAACATGAGTGGCGTTTTAAAGATAGCTGTCACAAAAAAGGCCGGTGAAACTGTTGTCTCAAAGATTATGGTTCTTGTGGCTCAATCGGGCAAACGAAAGGCATCCATGGAAAAACTTGTTGACCGGTTTGCAAAAATTTATGTTCCAATAGTTATTGTGTTAGCTATTTTAACCGCTGCTTTGCCCACGTTGGTCGCTGGCATGTCTTTTCACGTGTGGCTGTACCGTTCGCTTATTCTTCTTGTGGTTTCTTGTCCAAGCGCCTTTATCATTTCGGTTCCTGCAACAATCCTTGTAGCGATAACAGTTGCGGCTAAAAGAGGAGTAATAATTAAAGGCGGAATCTACGTTGAAAAGTTAGCCAAGGTAAAAAAAGTCGTTTTTGATAAAACAGGCACATTAACTTTGGGCAGACCCGACGTTCACGAAGTACGGCTTGTTGCAAGAACTGAAGAAGATGCTTTGGCTTTGGCTGCGTCACTTGACCAGTTTTCAAATCACCCTGTCGCTCAAGCAATTGTTAGACGCGCCACGGAAAGAGGCATTGATCTAAGCAAGTACAAAGTGACCAACGTCACTGAGATACCTGGAAAAGGCATCGTAGGCAACGTTAACGGGAATTTTGTGGCGGTCGGCAACTTGGAGCTGATGAAAGAGTTCGATTGCAATTGTAAGGAAGCATTTGAAATTAATGAGAACGACACGCATACTTCCGTTTGTATTTCTGTTGACAAGGAAGGGGTGGGCTCAGTTTGCGTTGTGGATCAAGTTAGGCAAGATGCCCTCAAAGCAGTGAATGATTTGAAGAAAAATGGCATAAAAACTGCCATGTTAACTGGCGACAGACCAGAGATTGCCAAGGAAACCGCGGATACATTGCGTATTGATGAGGTTTACGCGGAGCTGTTTCCTGAGGATAAATTGAAGTGTATTGAAGAAATGAAAGGTAAAGACGGGCTGGTAGCAATGGTCGGCGACGGCGTGAATGATGCTCCTGCACTTGCCGCTTCAGATGTGGGCATTGCTATGGGTGCAGCAGGAGTTGATGTTGCTTTGGAATCTGCGGATGTAGTGCTGGTAAAAGATGAACTTGCGCAAATTCCATACCTAATTAAGCTCAGTAACAAAACAATGAATATTGCAAAACAGAACATCACTGCATCACTCATCATAAAAATAATTTTAGGAGCATTAGGAGTACTCGGTGTGACAGGCTTACTGGCAACCGTGATTGCCGGCGACGACGGACTTACAATGCTTCTTTTGCTAAATTCCCTCCGTCTTGAAAGAATAAAATAAGTTGCTGAAACATAGTAAACGACTTCTCAAGAGACCTTGCGGAGATTGAAGCGGGTAAAGCCTTACGCTTTGCCTATCTTGCTCGTTTTTCAGGTCCCTTTAATTTCGAGCTGTCTAATCTATCCTCTTACACTTGTTTTTTACGAAGTTAACTGAGGATTTTCTTGTTATTCAATGGAAAATTAATTAAGGGAAAAAAGTAGTCAGATGAGTCATGCCTAAGACTTATCCGAAGACTCAGCCTAAAAAAACCAAGCGTAAGAAGCCTCTGCCTAAGGCTGAATCAAAACCAGTAAGCATAACGACGAGAAAATCTTACTGGATAACGCTGACGCTAATTATGACTGTTTTTGCTTCTGTTTTCGGATATTTCATGAGCATGTCTTTAGAAAATATAGTAATGATGCTTGTTACTGTTCTGTTGCTGATAGGCTTTGCATTCTATATAAGATTTAAACCTTCCACTACAACCGTTGACAAGAGAGCACTATTCATGTTTGTTGGAGCATCTGTCATTGGTTTCTGTATTTGGGCTGGAATATTGCTTTCCTTAAACGCAACTGAGCTTCACACGCAAATAGCAAGCGCAATAGGTAATGGTTTCTTTACCATAACAAGTCTAATGATTTGCTTGATTTTAGGAGCATTTATAGGTGATTGGATAGGCGATAGGAGAGAACGCATAAGTATTTTTCTTAAAAATAAATTGCGCAAATAGATTCAAGTTCTTTTGACTAAAATCTTGTCTAAAAGACTCAGGCAAGCCTAATTGATCTTGTCCTCTGATTATTGGTTGGCAGAAGAGGCAGGATAAGCCGTAATTTTCCATTTTCGGTGCTTTGTCACAGAAACTTTAAGAGCTTAATCATTAAGCATTTTCTAAAAGACCAACAAAGGATAGACCTGTATTGAAATTTGGAATAATGACGCGTAACATGGAAGCATGGAGCAGCACGCAAGTTCGGGAAGCCTTAACTAAACGGGGCATTCCATACGAATGCTTCACTTTTCCTAAACTTGTTGCAAGGCTCGCGTACAAACCCTATTTTAAAGTTAACGGCACCAGCATCCTAGATGATTTAGATGCGCTTATTATTCGTCCGATTGGCCGCGGTTCGCTTGAAGAGTTGGTTTTCCGAATGGATATGCTCTACAAGCTTGAACGCCAAGGCTTCTACATGGTTAACCCGCCAACAGCGATTGAGCATTGCGTTGACAAGTATGATATTCTGGCTATCCTTGAGGACGTGGGGGTTCCTGTACCACGCACACTAGCCACTGAAAGCGTAAGCGAAGCGCTAAAAGCTTTTTCGGAACTAGGCGGAGACATTGTGGTTAAACCAATTTTCGGCTCCCGAGGACAAGGCGCAACACGCATAGTTGACGTAGACATCGCCGACACAATTTTCAAAGCAATAACCTTCCATCACGGCGTAATTTACATGCAGGAATTCGTACCTCACGGATACTCTGACATACGTGCATTCGTAATCGGCGACCGAGTAATCGCATCCATGCGGCGCGTAGCTAAAGGCTGGAAAACCAACTACAGCCAAGGAGCCAAACCAGCACCAACAAAAATCAGCAAGGAATTCGAAGAATTAGCAGTTAAATCTGCCAAAGCCGTAGGCTGCAAAATCGCAGGAGTGGACATCCTAGAAGGACCCGAAGGACCACGCATCGTTGACGTCAACAGTCAGCCTGGATGGAAGGGCTTGCAGGTAGTGGCAAAGGTCAACATTGCCGAAGAAATAGTCAGCTTTGTGCTATCTGAATTGAAAAAGTAACTATTTGCCAGAAAGAATCAAGGTATAAGGGTCGTCGGCAACTTGTGGAAAAGGTGTTTTTTTTCCCGTTTTGATTAAAACACGTTCTTTACTTTCCTTGAATTGCCCCAGAAAACATGCGGAAAGCCCGTTCTTGCTTAATGTTGCTTTTACTTTTTCTTGCGCTTGAGGATCTACAGCAGCCAAAATCGTGCCCGTTGAAGACACAGCCAATACTTGTTCATCAATGAACTTAAAGTAATCCTGCAAAACCCGCATTTCCTTGCAGACGGGTATTTTTTCCCAATCGACCCTAAAGCCTACTTTTGACGCTTCTGCCAATTCGTTTAACGCCGCCACGAGGCCCCCTTCTGTAGCATCGTGCATGGCATGGACACCGCTTATTTCAGCTAGCTGCATGGCTTCTTTTACGCAGCTTTGCATGGGAACCTGCTTGGAAAGCTTTTCTTGTTGCGCTGCTCCGAAGAGTTTTTGCGCTAAGGCTTTTTGTGTTAGCGAGAAATTGGTGATTGTTTCTAAACCAAGCGGCTTAGTGCACACTATCAGGTCTCCTGGCTTAGCGTTTCCCGATGTAAGGAGCTTTTCAGGTTGAACCGACCCATACACCGTTGCGACTCCGAGCAAGTCTGAAAGGCTATCGTAGGTGCCTGTGTGTCCTCGAACGATGGCTATGTTAAGCTCGTTCGCTGCCTTGCATGTTTGCTTCATTATTTTTTGGAAGGTTGCTGGTGTAGTTGAGCGTGGTCCTAAGAGGTTGATTGTGCAGAATTCTGGTTTAGCTCCGGATAGGGCAAGGTCTGAGGCTGCATAATTGATTAGTAGCCAACCGAACCATTCTTCTGGGACACCAGTGCATGGGTCACTGGCAACTACCATGTATTTGCCGTCTAAGAGGTGCACGCCCGAATCGTACCCAACCATCGGTGGGATGATTACTCGTGAATCCTTCTTTATGCAGCTTAATAGTTGCTTCAGTTCCTTGTTAGGCAGTTTTCCCATGTTTCTCTGAACCTTACATGTAAATGTTTAGAGTCTTGCTTTTTTGCAGCAGGAAAATTGCGAATGCACAGATTATAATGCTTGGCACCATGTAAATTCCGTTGTATATTGCGGAGTAAACAACTGGGCTCATGCCTGGTGGCGCGTACTGGGGAAAATAGATTACGCCTGAAGTAAAGTGAGACATGAAGCGTGCTGTACCGCCTACGACTACACCGATAACTGGACCCGCAACTGCAGGTTTTCGGAAGAATCCAGCAAGTCCAAGACATGCAAACGCTAAAGGATAATCAAGGATAAATTGAGCAGGGTTAACAACGAAAGGCTCAATCGCAAGGTCAACCACGCCAAGCACGGCGCCTGCAAATATACCGATTTTTGGTCCTCTTCTAAGTGCCAGCCAAAAGATAGGCACCATCCCAAGGTTAATTGTCCCTCCTTGTGGCATGACGAAGAAGGAGTGGCTGACCAGAGCTAACGCTCCTGCCATCGCGACAAACACAATTATTTCTGCAAGTATCTTGGTTGAAAAAATATTATTACTTTTGGTAGGTTCAGTTTGTTGTTTCATTTTTTTCCCTCCGCCAGTATTACCTGGTTCAGGTTCTAAGGGTCGACAGCACACAGCCGTCCTCTCAGCCAGGTCCTTTCCCAGCTCCCCGAGAACTGTTTGAAAGAATTATTGCTGTTTTGTTGCATATTAGTTTTTCTAAAGTGCAGGTTTCAGCTGTTTTTTGCTAAGAAGCATCGGTTTTTTTTGTTTGGTGGAAATGTAAAAATTAATTTACTCGTAAAATATTTCAGTAATGTATGGCAGAGGAAATCGAGGGTACAATCAAGGTTTCATCTAAAGGTCAAATAGTAATCCCCAGAAAAGTCCGCAAGAAACTGGGAGTGAAGGGCGGCGAGAAGCTTTTGGTGCTTACGCGAGATGGGGATATACTGCTTAGAAAAACAAAAGAAGCATCCATTGAGGACATAGCTGAGAAAATTGAAAAAGCTACCAGCGAAAAGTCTATTGATGTTGATGCAATTGTTGCTGAGGCAGTTGAGTGGGCAAGAAGGTCAAAGTAATTTTAAATATAATGTTTGACTCATTTTTGATGGGGTAATGTTTTTAGGTGCTATTTCAGTTTTGCTAAAGTCAATACTAACCTAGGAACGATTAGATATGCAGCCTTTGCCTAAAGACTATAACTTTACAGAAATCGAGCGTAAGTGGCAGCAGAAATGGGAGGAAATGGGCATCTATCATTATGATTGGAACGACAAAGTGCGCGTTCCCTTCAGCATAGACACTCCGCCACCCTATCCTTCAGGCGAACTGCACATGGGCAACGTGCTCAACTGGACCTACTTTGACATGGTAGCAAGATACAAACGCATGCAAGGCTTCAATGTGCTCTTCCCGCAAGGCTGGGACTGCCACGGCTTAGGCATAGAAATCCAAGTTGAAAAAACATATAACGTACGTAAACGGGACGTTCCGCCTGAACAGTTCCGCAAGTGGTGCATGGAGCTTGTGGAAAGATACATTGCCATGATGAAAGAAGGCATTCTTAAGCTGGGCTGCAGCATAGATTGGACGACAGAGTACCGCACAATGGACCCAGATTATTGGCGTCGGACTCAGTTAAGCTTCATTTTGCTCTACAAAAAAGGCTACATGTACCAGGGCACGCATCCTGTGAATTGGTGTCCACATGATGAGACCGCGATTGCTGATGCTGAAGTAGATTACGTGAAGCGCGACGGCGTCTTGCACTACATCCGCTTCCCATTCGAATACAGCAGCAACTATGCGTTAATCGCAACCAGCAGACCCGAGTTTATTCCTGCATGCGTCGCCATCGAAGTAAACCCAAACGACGAGCGATACAGCAAGTACATTGGCAAAAAAATAGTTGTACCCATAGTCAACCGTTCAGTAACGGTCATTGCTGACGAATGCGTTGATCCAGCCTTTGGCACCGGAGTAGTCATGATATGCACTTACGGCGACAAAGAAGATGTTAAAACAGTCATCAAACACAAGCTTCCAGTCATCATGCTTCTCACCGAGAACGGACGCATCAACGAGAACGGCGGCAAATACGCTGGCTTAACCATAAACCAAGCGCGGGCAGCCATAGTTGAAGACCTCACAGCAGCTGGGTTGCTTGAGAAAACCGAGAAAATAACTCAGGAAATAGGCGTCTGCGACCGCTGCAAGAGTCATGTTGAAATCCTGGAACGAAAACAGTGGTTCATGAACACCCGCAAACTAACCGACGCCGTAGAAAAAACGGCGAACGAGATAGTTTGGTATCCTGATTACATGAAAAACCGTTTAATCGACTGGGCAAAATCGCTGGATTGGGACTGGGTAATCAGCCGACAACGCCTTTTCGCCACGCCGATTCCAGTTTGGTACTGCAAAAACTGCGGCGAACTAATCCCAGCCAAAGAGAACTGGGTTCCCATAGACCCCAAACTTGAAAACCCACACATAGAAAAGTGCCCAAAATGCGGCGGCAAAGACTTCACTGCTGAACAAGACGTTTTCGACACCTGGATGGATTCGTCGATAACATGCGCTGTTCACGCTGGCTGGCCTGACCGAGCAGACTGGAAACACCTTTTCCCAGCGGACGTTCATCCTTCAGGCACCGACATAATCAGAACTTGGGCGTATTACTTGATAGTTCGGCACCTCGCCCTTTTTGATGAGAAGCCATTTAAGAGCTGCCTAATCAACGGCATGGTCCTTGGCTCAGACGGCAGAAAAATGAGCAAGTCACTCAAGAACTACGCCGCTGCACCTGAAGTTTTAAACAAAAACGGCGCCGACGCCACCCGTCAATGGGCAGCGGGAGGAGGGGCAACGGGCTCAGACATTCCTTATCGCGCGCAGGACGTTGAGTATGGCAGACGCTTTCTGGTCAAATTGTGGAATGCTTCGAGCTTCACAAGCAAACTGTTGATCGATTACAAGCCAGACGCAAACGCAAAGCTTGATCTTCAGCCACTTGACAAATGGATTATTAGCAAAGCAGAAAATCTAACCAAGAAGGTTACTGAAGAGTTTGAAAAATGCCAATTTAACGTTGCAGTGGAAGACATCCGCAACTTTACTTGGCATGTTTTCTGCGACTATTATTTAGAGGCAGTCAAAGACAGACTCTACAACCCTGATTTGAGTGGCACAACCAAAAAGTTAGCAGCCCAAGATACTCTCTACCAAGTTCTCTACCGAATATTGCAGTTGTTGGCGCCCGTAGCACCTCACTTGACTGAAGAAATTTATCAGCACATGTTCAAGGACTATAAGGGCTATGAAAGCTTGCAAGTTTCGCCATGGCCCACGTTCAATGCGGCAATCGTGAATGAAGACGCAGAGAAAAACGGCGACATGATTATAGCAACCATGACTGCATTTCGTAACTTTAAAGCTGAAAATAAACAGGCACTCAATGCACAATACAGTTGCCTTACAATTAATACTGGTAGCACCGAGTATGCCAAAATATTGAAAGCCAGCTTTGAAGACATCAGGGGCACTTTAAAAGTAAATGAATTAATTATAACGCCTCAAAAGAAACCTGATGGCAGGCAAATTAGCCCTTATGACATGTATTTTGAGGCTGAACAATAAGATATAGAAGAGGCATGAAATTGGTAAAGGTCGGACTCATTGGATGCGGTGCGATTGGCACCGTGCTTGCAGAAGCCATTGAGCGCAAACTGGTAGTTTGTGACGAACTGGTGGTTTACGACGTTGACGCGTCAAAAGCGCAAAAGCTGAAAAGTGGACTCAACTTTCCCGTCATCATAGTTGAAAGTGTGGACCGGTTACTTGCTTTGAAGCCGAAAGTAATCGTCGAAGCAGCGTCACAGCAAGCTGCTAAAGATTATGTTCCAAAAATCGTGTCCTCAGGAACCGAGCTAATTGTGATGAGCACGGGTGCCCTGTTGGATTTGAATGTTGATTTAGACAGGGTTCATGTTCCTTCAGGTGCTATCGGCGGCTTAGACGCACTCTCAAGTGCAGCTTTGGCTGGGATTGACGAGGTGACTTTGACTTCACGCAAGAACCCCAAAGCTTTAGGGACCGACGATAAAGAAGAAAAAATTGTTTATGAGGGCTATGCTGAAGAAGCAGCCAAGCTGTTCCCAAGGGAAATGAATGTTGCTGCCACTTTAGCGTTAACTGTTAAACCAGCCAGAGTAAAAGTACGAGTTGTCTCTGACCCTGCAGTTAAGCGTAACACACATGAGATTCAAGTTAAATGGCGGTTCGGCGAAATGTCCTTGAGCTTTGCGAACGATCCTCACCCGGATAATCCACATACAAGTGCATTGGCTGCATGGTCCGCCATTAAATTATTGCAGTCTCTTTTGAAAACCTAGCCGGTCTACTACAAATCAGGCCTAAAATAAAAAGAAAAGAAATTAAGAAATACGTTTATTCAGATTCTTCTTCATTGGAGTCTTCTGCTTCTGCTGCGGCTGCGGCTTCTTCGTGGCTTTGCTCTGCTGCTGTCTGCGCCCCCTGAGGGGCCTCTAAAGGGTGGGCTGGAACTGTAGCCTCCTCAACTACGGGCTCGACAACTGGTTCATTTACTGGCATCAAAACTTTCTCAAGTGTCGTCTCAACTGCCGCTGTTTCTGGAATGACCTCAAAATCTTGAAGTGCAACCTTTGCAGGCTGTTCTGGTTCTGCTTCAACGATTACTTCATTTGGAGTAACGTTTGCTGTTTCAGCTTCAACTGCTGGTTGCTCTATTGGAGCTACTGCTTCCGTGTTTATGGCTGGTTCTTGTGGCGCTGGCTCGGTTATTGCTGGTTCTTGAGGAGCAATCTCAGGTTCTGGTTCTTTTATTACTTGTATTTCTGGTTCTTTTATTACTTGTATTTCTGGTTCTGGGGGAGCAATTGTGGGGGTCTCTTCTGGAATGACTTCAACGGACGGAGTCTCAACCGGGGCAACTTCAACTGGAGCAGCTTCCACAGGCGTATTCTCGGCTGGAGCAGCTTCTATCGGGGCTGAAGCAGTTTCCACTGGGGTATTTTCCACTGGAGCGGTTTCAACTGGAGTTGATTCAACTGGAGCGGTCTCTATTGGAGCGGTTTCAACTGGAGTTGATTCAACTGGAGCGGTCTCTATTGGAGCGGTTTCAACTGGAGTTGATTCAACTGGAGCGGTCTCTATTGGAGCGGTTTCAACTGGAGTTGATTCAACTGGAGCGGTCTCTATTGGAGCGGTTTCAACTGGAGTTGCTTCTGCTTTTATAGTTTCAAGGGGAATCTCAGCGGGAGCAGTTTCAGTTGGAGCAATCGGTACTGTCGATGTTTCTGTTACAGTTTCAACTGGGGCGGCTTCAACAGGAACCTCCACTGGAGTTGGTTCTACCGGCGCTGGTTCTGAAACCTTAGCTTCGATTATTGGAGCAACTGGTTCAGGGGCTGCTGGCGCTTGTATTGATGTTGGCGAGCATAGTTGGTTTGCGGATTGTTTTATTACGTTTAGTTCGTTTCTGGCTGTTTCTAGCCCGGTTGTGATCAGGTTTATTTCTTGTTGATAAATTTGCTCGTCGATTTCTCCCACTACGTGTTGAATTTCATAGTTAGCAAGAAGTGTTTCTAATGTTTTAATTTGATTTTCTAGTTCTTGGGTTTTTAGCTGCATGTTTTCAATTAGTTCTTTCTGTTGTTTTTCGATTTGCACAATTGCTGTATTGATGTCATTGGTAAAAGAGTCATGAGTTGATTGAGAAATTTTGCCACTTTCTAAAAGCTTGTCTAGCGCTTGCTTCTTTTTATTGGCTATTTCGTATTCTTCATTTAACCGTTTATAGGTATATTTCCATGAAATCAATTTTAGGGCACCGAAGACCTTTAGCCTAAAAGAAGAGATAACGTTTCTTAACATGCACGTATATCGCTAACTATTAAAATCGGCTATTGAAGCAAGAAAATAGAAATTTTACGTTAAAATTATATTATGCATAGGCGCGTTTATGTATACAAAAATTGAAAATTTTTTAATTTTTACCCCAAGGCTTTGACATTTCCATGTAAAATCACGCGTATTCGCCATCATGCTATGGCACAATACATGAAAATGCGCAATAACCGTTTTTTGCAATGATAGTAAGCGCAGCAAGTTTAATTTGTTTATACTTTTCAGTTTTTGTTATAATATATTATTCCAAATCCGAATAAATCTTATATATCTAAACACGAATAAACAATAGTGAGCGTGTAAAAAAATGGTTGCATTAACAATAACAGTTATCAACGAACAATCAGAAGCAAAAATATTAAAAAAAATGCATGAAAAAGTAATCAAAAGCTTTATGGATACAATAATAATGGCTGAATTGCAAAACGGGCCAATAAGCGGATACGATGTGATATCATTCATCCACAACAAATTCGGCTTCCTAGTAAGCTCAGGCACAGTTTATTCACTGCTATATTCTCTTGAAAGAAACGGCCTAGTTGGAGGAGTATGGATTGAAAGAAAAAGAGTCTACAAACTCACCGAAAAAGGCGCAAAAACCATTGAAACCATACTCAACTCACAGGATAAAATCAAAAGCTTCATGGCAACTATTCTAAAAGCACAAACAACCAATTAATCTATTTCTTTTTACCACTATTCTAATCGAAACGCTAAAAAACCCCTTCTCATTTTCCTATCAGTCCGCAACGATTTGAGCGGGGTCCGTAGCTCAGTCAGGCTAGAGCACCGGACTTTTAATCCGGGGGTCGCGGGTTCAATTCCCGTCGGACCCGCCTATGCACATAGGCGATTCCGCATCTAGAACGAAGCCTCATCTTTGATGAGTTCGTAGTTGCTGTCTTAGGACCACTAGTTCGTGGTCGGCAGGGTTTTCCAGTCTGGTTATGTTTCCTTGAGCCAGTGCATCTTTAGCTTATATTTGCTCAGGGTTTTCTCCAAGGGCGCGGATCATTTCTTTGATGTAGTCAAGTTTGCTGCGCTGAGTTTTCTGTCTAATTGCTAATCCGTATGATACGTAGAGTTCGCGTAGTTTGTCGACGCCGAGGCTTTGAATGTCATGGTAGGTATCAGGTAAGTGACCCATGAAATAGTCGACGTATGATTCTTGCATACCTAAAGCGATCATTTGGGTCTTGAAGTATTTTTGATGCTATGGTGTCTGAACTCGCCTGGTTTGCCGTCTGTAGGCTTGATTAGGCCTGCTTGCAGATAGAGGTCGTGGACAATTTTTCGGAGTTGTTTAGTTGTTATCCCTTTCACTAAGTTGTCTCTTGTTTGATCACGGATTAGCGAGAATTCGTCGTTGATTTCTTCTGGTTTCATGCATCTTTGGCTGCTGCCTATTCTGTAATTGAGCGCGCGCCGAGCAAACTGTCACAACACAGAATCCTGCAGTTCCAGAGTTATCTTTCTTGGCAATTCTGACTTTGCTTCTCTCCGTGCTCTCTGTTGCTGTGATACTTAGGCATCGAAAAACCGATAACTTAAAACAATGATCTTTTCCAAGAAATGATATAGCTGTTCTTTCGTTGGTCCTCAAAAGCTATTGCCCGACTAATTTAGCCTTGATTATTGGGGCAACTTTCATCACCGGATTGCCTTCAGCGTCGAACTCCACAGATAAGCCATATTGAGTCTGCGTGCTTAATGCTAACTCTAACGCGGCGAGTATTTCCTTGTTACCCAGCCTTGTCACCTCGTTCAATATGCTTTGGGTTTAGCTTACGGTACAATGCTACTCCCTCCAGTAAGAAGAGAGCCATGGCTACTCCAGTCATGCCTGTTAAAAAGTAGAAGCTGATTTGAACTACAAAGCCCTTTATTAAAGCGCTGAGCAGTATTATTGTTGTCTCGGCTGCGAAAGCTCCGAGAAAAAATAGGGAATAGAACATCAATCGTGGCACGAGGTTTCGTCCGACCCACACGTGCCCCTTGATGCGCGTCTTCTCCCTTAGAATGTAATCGCCGTACTGATTTTTTTCGATTAAGCCCATGTCTTCAAGTTTCTGTAGGTGTCTGGACGCGACGCTTGTGCTGCTAATATTTGCTCCTCTAGTTACTTCTCTTGTACCCACTGGCTTTGCGGCATGGACTATGTACGCATAGACCGTTAATGTATTGCCTTCGAGTTCGCCGTTAGCCACTTTATGCCAACAACCTATGGATACGTTGTTTGCCAAGCTCCGGTGGGGTTTGATGGACTCTCGATTGGCACTGGGAACGTTGGGTTACATGTTCCGTAAATAAATGCATTGCCATCTTTTGTAAGCACTATATGTTGCAGGACTTGGTTGCTTGGTCCCATGTTGACCGTGACGTTGCCGTTGTAGCTGACTGAGCCTATTCTGGTTACGTCGATGCTTAATGTTTTAGCGTTTCTAAGTTCAGTTACTGCTTGGTTTTGGTTTCCGTTGTAGCTTGCTATATATGAGCTGATGAATCCTTGAGTAGAGGTTTGGTTGGTTGGTCCTCCTGGCGTACTGGTGGTGTTATATACGAGTACAGTAAAGCCTCCTGAACCACCGGAGTAGCCGTTGTAGTTTGGAATGCCGTTGTATGTGAGACCGTTTGCAAAGGTGTAGCTGGTGCCTGGACCAATACCTGTTATGGCCATGTATCCTCCGCCTGGAATGCCTGGAATGTTGTTTATGCTTCCATGAGAGCCTAGTTCCTCTATGGTTGAGGAGACGGAGTAGGTTACGTTGGCGATTGGTCCTTGGTCAGAGGAGATCTGGAACTGGTAGTATTCTATTTTTGCGTCTGCACCTTTGAGAGCCATGCCTGCAGGGGTCAATGTGACGTTTGCAAGTCCATTGAGTTCAACGCCGTCCCATGACGCTGTGCCGTTTGAGCCACTTTGGTCAAGGTTAACATATGCGTATGTAACATTGACGTTGAACCAGGGCGTTGATACCACTTCAGCGTTAGCCATTTCAGTATTTGCTTTTGTTTGGGCGGCCATCAGGTATTCCATTGGTATGACTGTTGCGATTCCGATTGCTATGGCGAGTATTGAGCATAGTATTACTTTTTTTTCGACCATTTGGTTTTTCACCGCTCACCTATTAGCCAAGGCACCTAATAATAGTCCCTGAAGAACAAAAGTGTTCCAAGAGTGTTCTCAAGAAGAACAGATCATACCTTTAGAATTAAGTAAAAAAAAAGGTGAGAGAGAGGGGAATCGCCTGTGCGCACGGGTGATTCCCGTCGGACCCGCTGTCGTTCTCCCGCCTTTTATTCTGATATTTCAGTTTTAATGAGTTGTCTGAGGGGCAAGAGGTTGATCCGCTAGCAAGTACGATAAAGTTAAATTCAGTAAGGGCTTAGTTAATTTTGAAAGACTCTGATGCAAATTTGGAATCAGTGAAAATATTGTCGCTGAACAAAAGATGATTTGGCATAAGGTTACGCTAATGCATAGCAATAATGAAGGAGAAAGTTTAGAATGAGCAATCACGAATTGCGGGTGTCGAAGATCAAAGATGGCACTGTCATCGATCACATCAGCTCTGGCTACGCTTTGGATGTTATCAAAATTTTGGGAATCACTGGGCAAGAGAAGATGATTATGACTATCGCAATTAATGTTCCGAGCAAGCGCTTAAAAATCAAAGATATGATAAAGATTGAGGGGCGTGCGTTTAATTCTCAGGAAGTTAACAAGATTGCTTTAGTTGCGCCTCATGCTACAATGAACATAGTTCAGAATTATGCGGTTGTAAAAAAGTTGGAGGTCACGTTGCCTCATGTCATCGAGAGCATCATCAAGTGTACCAATCCGATGTGTATCAGCAACAGTAACGAGCCCTTAGTCCCAAAATTCTATGTTGAAAGTGAAGAGCCCATGTTGATGAAGTGCCATTACTGTAGCCAACTTTTAGATAAAGCGGACATCTTGCAGCAGTTCTAGTTTAGTTTTCTGAGCACACATCACGATTAAGTTTTGTAAATTCACTTTTGCGTAATAACCGCCTGCACGTTATTTATATAGCATTTTATCTTATACTTCGAATAGGGTGAATTGATGACTATTGGGTCTGAGATTGATGAGGCGAACAGGAAGGCTGTCGATCGTATCATTTCTGCTGAGGCTGTGCTGGTAGACATGATGCCAGCGCGAAAGGCCATTCCCGGTTTCAAGGACAACCTGATCACTCACGCTGGGCCACCGATATCATGGGAGAGGATGCTCAAGGTCCAAAAGATAGCGGTGATTAATGCGATAAGATCGGAGGGACTTGCAGACACCCCTCAGCAGGCAGACAGGCTGGTCACAACACAGGAAGTACGTGTGGAGTCTAATCACGAGTACGGCAACGTGAGCGGTATGTGCGGTGTCACTTCGGCCTCGAACCCTGTTTTTATCTTCAAGGACAAGATCCACGGCAATACTTCCACTGACTGGATGCAGACCGATATGACCTCGTTCGGGGACAGTTATGAGAGGGGAATTAAGGAGGTCGAATTCGTGAGAGAAACTCTGGCCCCAGTAATGGCCGCTACCATAAAGCATGCGGGCGGATTCAATGTGAAGGAGCTCTTGGCCAAAGGACTGCAAATGGGAGACGAGCTCCACGGGTCATTCGACGCTACACGGGGCGTGTTCATGAACTGGATTCTTCCTCATATCGTAAGGACAGATTTCCCGAAAGAGACGCTCGGGAAGGTCGGAGATTATTTCATGGGAAACGGAGGTCGATGGTTCTGCGGCAACTTTATGATGGGTGGCTGCAAGGTGATGATGGATGCGGCGAAGGGGATAAAGTACAGCACAGTCGTGACGGCAATGGCAAGAAACGGTGTTGAGTTCGGCATCAAGGTGAGCGCCTTGGGCGACAGATGGTTTAAAGGTCCTGCAGGAGAGATTAAGGGTTTCCTGTTTCCGGGCTTCACAGCCGCTGACGGGGCCCCAGACATAGGTGACAGCGCCATCTCAGAATCGAGGGGTCTCGGCGGAACAGCGCTTCCAGCGTCTCCGTCCCAGGCAAGGCTGTTTGGAGGTGAACTTCAAGAAGCGGTGGAGCACACACGGGCTATGCGGAAGGTCTCGATCATTGAAGATCCGCTCTTCCGGATTCCATACATGGACTTCACGGGCGTCCCAGTCGGTATTGATATCCGCAAGGTCGTGGAATTGAACACGGTGCCGAGGATAGATACAGGAATCGCGCACAAGGACGGCGGCCACGGCATAATAGGCACAGGCATCGCTGATGCTCCGATGGAAGCCTTCAAGAAAGCAATCGCGGCTTTTGCGGCGGAGTACGCTTAACCAGACGGGCGGATGGGCGTGTATGATGCAGGTATCGCTGAGTAAGTACCTCTCCTATTTGCTCGCGGTTGCTGCGTCTCTGGCGCTTTTCTCCGTTGTCCTTTTGATTTTCGGGTACAACCCAATCACGAGCATAGCGGGTCTCGTGTCGGGGTCTTTTGGTACAACCTTCCTCACCTGCGAGACATTCTTTCTGATGGGGCCCCTCCTGCTCACTGCTCTAGCGTTCCTTGTGGCGTTCAGGGCTAGATTCTATAACATCGGTGTCGAAGGTCAACTCTACATCGGTGCCCTGTTCGGGTATTTGGTAGCTGCCCATCTCGGCAGTTTCTCCAGCGTGGTCGCAATTCCACTGGTACTTCTAGCCGCGGCGGCTGGAGGAATACTTTGGCTTGCGCTGCCACTCTTCATGAGAATCAAGCTCCAAGTAAACGAAATATTCCCGACGCTCGTCATGAATTTCATCGCCCTGGACGTAGTGAACTGGGTTACCGCAGGACCGCTTAAGAATCCTTTATCGGGGAACCTTCAGACCCCGGCCTTGCCGCAATCGACTTGGCTCCCTGTCCTTATCAAGAATACTGAATTAAACATAGGGGTCATAATCGCCGTGGCAGCAGCCTTCGCAGTGTACTTTGTTCTCTACAAGACGGTTTTAGGATATGAAATCAGGGCGTCCGGGGCGAACCCGCGAGCAGCGCAGAGTGGAGGTATCAATGTCACGAGGAGCATAGTAGCGGTGGGCCTGATAAGCGGGGCATTGGCGGGGCTAGCCGGAATCATCGTCGTGACGGGTGTCGATCACGTACTTGCACAGAACTTCTCGCCTGGGTACGGCTATCAAGGGATCGCCGTGGCAGCACTTGGTTCGTTCCATCCGTTAGGCATAATCATCTCCTCAGTGCTATACGCCGCACTGACAATTGGTGGCGAGAGCCTGCAGCGCAGCGCCGCGGCGATACCAATCGAACTAATTTACGCCCTGCAAGCAGTAATAGTATTATCTGTCCTAATCGTTCAGAAGTGGATCGACGATAGGACGAACAGGAGGCGCTGAGTGGGATGATTAACTACGGAGACCTCATCGTATCGATTCTGGCAGCCAGCCTGCCCCTGACAATGCCCATACTCTACGCCTCAATCGGCGAAGTGTACGCCGAGAGGTCCGGCGTGCTCAACATGGGCATCGAGGGCATAATGAGCCTGTCAGCGTTCGTTTCCCTATCGGTTACCTTCTCGACGGGCTCCTATCTCGACGGGCTGCTCGCTGGGGTGGCTGCCGGGGTGGCTATGGGTGTGCTGCATTCATTTGTAACTGTCAGGATGGGAGTTAATCAGCTAATCGCGGGGCTTATGATATACTTTCTAGCGCTCTATATGGGTGATTTCGGTTATGTAATTGCGACGAAGACTTCGTACCTGCATGTCCGCCCTATATCGCCAGTGCAAATCCCCGTCCTGAGTAAGCTGCCGGTGGTGGGGCCCATCTTATTCAGCCAGAACATCTTGGTCTACGCTTCATTCGCCGTTGCCATAGTCGCTGGTCTCGTTCTGTACAGAACAACCTGGGGTCTGAAGATAAGGGCCGTAGGAGAGAACCCTGAAGCCGCTGATTCGGCTGGAATCAACGTCAATCTGGTGAGGCATCTATGTGTAATCTTGGGATCTGCCCTTGCCGGCATCGGGGGAGCATCCCTTGTGCTCGGCTACCTTGGTCTCTACGCAACCGGAGACACTCTCGTAGCCGGGAGGGGATTTATTGCCATCGTCGTCGTGATCTTTGCAGGATGGAACCCGTACAAGGCGGTTGCAGGAGCCTGGCTGTTTGGACTAGGATACGCGATAGCCGCGATATTCATTGGCTCCGGCTTATTCTCTAGCTTTGGAACGGCGGCGGGGTACTTCCTGCTGGCGATACCCTACATTTTCGCCATCGTATTCATACTGGTGTTTCACAGGGGAACCAAATCCCCGTCATCGCTTACGGTTCCTTACAAGCGAAAGTAGCTGAAGGCTCCGGTCGGCGCTTTCTTCTTGGGCGCACCTATATATATAACGATAAGATGTGTGCTTCTTAGGAGAAAGAGAGCATATGGTCTTTAAAAATAAGAAGGCACTCTCGAAGACAATTTTGGCAATAGTGATTGTAGTTATACTGGTTGTGGCCGGCGTAGTAATCGCTTTCCGCGGAGATATAGTTCCAAAGACAACCCCAAGCTCCTCAAAGTACAAGCTCGCGCTTCTTGTCGGTGGAGATACAACAGATGATGGTTTGAACGACCAAGGCGTTCTAGTCGCACAATGGATCGGAACCACCTACGGTTGGACTGTTTCAATCTCGCAAGATGTTGCTTACTCTGATCAGGGCGCAGTAATGACATCCTATGCGCAAGAAGGCTACAATGTGATATGGGCAGACGGGAATCAATTCATCGGAACCACTGAAGCAATCGCCGCACAATTCCCCAATGTTCACTTCATCATGACGCCAACATATGACGGAGACAACATTACCTCAAACGTAGTAGCATTAGGCGCCCAAAACCAAGCGACGGGCTACTACTTGGCAGGTGTACTGTCGGGCAAGATGACGAAGACCAACGCAGTCGGAATGATACTCGGCCAGTGGACTGCTGAACAGTCCTTCGAGTTCTACGCGTATCAAGCTGGCGTGAACAGCGCTAACCCCGCAGCGAAAGTGTACCTCACCGTTCCAGGAACTTGGAGTGACGCAACCATCGGGTATGAAGACGCACAGACAATGATCAGCACAGACCACGTCGACATCCTCGTCCCAATTGCCGACACTACTGGACTAGGAGTAATTTCTGCAGCAACGATTAGTAACACCACTCTCATTGGCACCGTCTTAGACCAAGTTGTCCTGTCGCCACACGACATGATGACCAGCGTCCTCCTGAACATGACTGCATTCATACAGCCGGTCGTCCAGCACATCATTGATGGTACATGGAGCCAAATTGGAGGTCAAGTAATCAACATGCAACTTGGTTCCCTCGGGCCATACCATGACTACGCTACTATAATCCCAACATCCGTGCAGACACTGGTGAATGAGACCGCCGTAGGAATCGCCAACGGTTCAATCAAGGTCCCCTTCACATATACGGCGAGCCCTCCGGCTACCCCTTAATCTGGTGATCGGGTAGGGTTTTGCCTCCCATCTTTTTATTTCAGAAAGGATTGACCTGAAATTGAGCAATCTTTCGTCGTCACTACCGTATTCGCCTCTCCCTTTGGTAGAGATGAAGGGAATCACAAAGAGGTTCTCGGGAATCATCGCCAACAATTCCATCGATTTCACTATATACGGGGGCGAGGTTCATGCTCTGCTCGGTGAAAACGGAGCGGGCAAAACGACACTTATGAACATCCTTTATGGGCTCTACAGAGCCGACTCAGGTGAGATTCTGGTCCATGGAAAACGCGTCCTAATCAGATCCCCCAAAGACGCCATCGCCCTAAAGATAGCGATGGTCCACCAACACTTCGAGCTTGTCCCAACGCTCACCGTCGCGGAGAACATAGGGTTGGGGCTCAAGGCCGAGAGGGAACCCTTCCTGAACCTCGAAAGTGTGGTCAAGAGGATAAATGAGCTCGCGAAAGATTACGGTCTCCACGTCAACCCCGATGCGATGGTATCGCAGCTCTCAGTAGGAGAAAGGCAAAGGGTCGAGATAATCAAGGCGCTCTACCGTGAGCCAGAAACACTGATACTCGACGAGCCGACCTCCGTCCTGACTCCTCAGGAAGTCGACGGGTTGTTCCATTTCATGCGTTCAATGGCAGCCGAGGGAAGAGCCGTGGTCGTGATCACGCATAAACTCCCCGAAGTCATGGCCGTGAGCGACAGGGTAACAGTCCTTAGGCATGGCGAGGTTGTAGCCCGACTCATGACCAAAGATACCAATCCTAACGAACTTGCCGAAAAGATGGTCGGAAGAGAGATTCCACACATGAAAAAAACGATTGAGGAAAAGCCTTCAGAGAAGGCGGCCCTGGAAATCCAGCAAGTCTCGGCACTAAACGACAATGGAGTACTCGCCATTAACAACATGTCCTTCTCGGTGCAAGCGGGAGAGATTCTTGGGTTAGCCGGCGTCGCCGGGAACGGGCAAGCAGAACTGGCGGAGGTCTTGACAGGGATGAGAAAGGTCACCCATGGCAAGGTGCTTGTGCAAGGAAAAGATCTTACGAATGCTTCACCCAGTGAGATGATAAAGAATGGAGTCGGTCATATACCGGAAGACAGGTTGGGCTCTGGCTTAGTGCTTGACATGTCCATAGCGGAAAACCTTGTGCTCGAGGTAAGGAACGATCCGAGATTTGAGAAGAATCACTTGATAGATAACGAGCAAGTCCACCTGAATGCCAAGCACTTGGTAGAAGAGTACTCCATCTCGTCAGTAAGCGTAGACGCGCCCGCCAGGACTTTGTCTGGAGGAAACATGCAGAAAGCGATTCTGGCAAAAGTTCTGTCTCGGAACCCGAAAATTCTTATTGCAGCCCAACCGACATCAGGCTTGGACGTTGGAGCAACAGAGTTCATTACAGAAAAACTTAAAGAGCAGAGAAGACTAGGCGTGGGAATCCTCCTAATCTCGAGTGACTTGAACGAAATTATGTCCCTGAGCGACCGAATAGCATGTGTCTTTGAGGGGAAGATCATGGGGATCTTGCCAGCCGCAACAGCGGATTTAGAGGAAATCGGGTTGATGATGGGGGGCGTTACAAAGAGTTGAGATCGAGTTTAGGTTCGCTGAGTACCTTGTCGACCCAGTTCAGGTTTTCCATCTTAGAGGCCTCTTCCGTCGGACGCATAGCTTACTCCCGTCTTAAGGAAGGAGGAGAAGGGACTGTTCACGGGGTGTTTGATGGTGCTATCAACATCCTTTTTTCTGGAGGACTCGTCAGTCTGGTTCCCGAGGTCGTTCAGAGGGGCCCCATCAACGTCACATTGCGACTACCAGTTGGACCGCCGAGAATGTCCTCCTTTGGAGTAAAGGCTGGAGACAAGGTGAGGGTACAGGGGTTTACCTTGGAACTCGGTGATCGCTACCTAATCACATTTGGCTCAGCAAGAATCTATTCACCTAAGCACAAGTTTACACTACCGATGCTCACAGATAATGAAATTGAAGCAAACCTAGAGGTTATGAGGAAGACCGCTCTCCTCTTTGGAAATATGTCAGGGCTGGGAGAGCTGCTTGCTTTAACGCCGCCAAGAGCGGCTAGAACGACAACTGGAAAACTCAACATCTTCGCCTCCTCCGGACTCCGTCGCATCGTTCGGCTCGAACAAGCGTTCCTCTCAGAGGAAAAGGATGCGCTGACGGATGCGGTCAGTGAACTGATAGGGCTTGGTCCAGGACTCACACCTTCTTCAGATGACATGCTGGCAGGTTTCGTTCTTCTATGTGTACTCTATGCGAAGAACTGCGGATGTGCGCAGCGTTCCAGTCGGCTTATCGCGCAGGTGATAGCCGAAGAGGCTCGCGGCAGGACAACCGTTCTCAGTGAAGAGTACCTCAGCCAAGCAGCTTCGGGAAGAGGGAACGAGCCGGTTATGAGACTCTGCACTGCATTGCTAACAGGAGGGCGGGAATCGGTTGAGCGGGAGACGAGGCGTGTGTTGGCGATAGGAGAATCTTCAGGCACGGACACGGTTTTGGGGATCACCCTTGGAACCATGCTCTGTATGGGTAGACAGCCGAATTTGACACAGAGGGACTCCGAATGACCACAAGAATAATTGTTAAGAAATCGACATATATGGACTCCATTAGCCTAATGAAAATTTCGAACAGCATATCGAAACTCCCTGGCATCACTCAGGCTGCGGTGGTGATGGCGACCGAGCTCAACCGTCGAGTGCTGTCGGAGGCTGGATTCGTGGATGCGGCCATCGGTCGCGCTGCCAACAATGACATGATTGTGGCCATCGAAGCCAAGGACGCAGCGTCACTGGATGCAGCCTTGACGGAGATGGAGAGACTGCTTTCTCCAACCGAGAAACCGGCGGGCGAAAAGGCACCGCCTACATCGCTGGAAGAGGCGTTGGAGCTATTCCCAGACGCAAACCTAGCGGTAATATCGGTCCCGGGTCAGTTCGCGAAGAGGGAAGCAATGAAGGCGCTGGCTAAAGGTCTGAATGTCTTCCTTTTCAGCAGTAACGTTTCGCGGGAAGAAGAGGTGGAGCTGAAGAACGTATCGAAGGAGAAGGGACTGCTGTTGATGGGGCCAGACTGCGGAACTTCAATAATCAATCATAAAGTGCTCGGGTTCGGAAATACAATCCGTGAAGGCACTATTGGTCTGGTCTCGGCGTCGGGAACCGGTCTACAAGAGGTTACAACGCTCATTCACAAGGCTGGTCTCGGTATTTCTCAAGCCATTGGCACTGGAGGAGGGGACCTTTCTGAAGAGGTCGGTGGGATTACTATGATTCAGGCTCTCGAGTTGCTGGAAGAAGACGAGCAAACAAAAGTAATAGTGCTCATCTCGAAGCCACCCGCCCCTGGCACGGCGGAAAAGGTTCTGGAAGTTGCAAGACGAAGCAGAAAACCCGTCGTGGTAAACTTCTTGGGAAAAGACATTAGCCCCCGCATGCTCGGCAAGCTCAGATCAGCGAATACCCTCGATGATGCCGCAAGGATTGCGTGCGAGTTCGCTGGAGTGAAGCCTGAGGTTACTGCCAATATCGTTCCAAGGGAGACGATTTCCATTGCTTTGGCGGAGCATAAGAAACTCGCTAGAAGTCAACAATACGTTCGTGGTCTCTTCTCTGGAGGAACGCTCTGCTACGAGTCAGAGACCATTCTTCAGCCGTTGTTCGGCGAAGTGTTCTCGAACGCTCCTATCAAACCCGAGGACAAGATGCCCGGTGACGCTTCCAGCAAGAAACATGTTTGCATAGACATGGGAGCTGAAGAATTCGTCGAAGGAAGGGCGCACCCCATGATTGACTTTAGCTTGAGGAAACTGAGGATTCTTCAAGAAGCCAAAGATCCGGAGACTGCTGTCATCTTGATCGATGTGGAACTGGGATATGGTTCAAACGAAGATCCTGCAGGGCAGCTTGTTCCTGTCATCCAGAAAGCCAAGAGTCTCGCTAAGGAAGCCGGGCGGTATCTTCCTGTAGTTGCTTCAGTAGTTGGCACAGAAGGAGACTTTCAGGGTCTAGCGAGCCAAGAGAAAGCTCTGTCGGACGCCGGAGTGCTAATCATGCCAAGTAATGCTCAGGCCACACGGATCTCGGCCCTAATTGCTTCCGGGGAGAAGATCGAGACCGCAATTTTTGGGAGGTCTGACTAAGATGTCCGGAAAGAAGAGCGGTGAGGAGAAAAACATTCTGACAGAGAAGCTTAAAGTCGTGAATATCGGGATCTCGACTTTCGCCGATGATCTTCGTTCCCAGAACGTAGAGGTGGTTCATGTTGACTGGAAGCCTCCAGCAGGCGGGGACATCGAGATGTTGAAGCTACTTGAGAAATTGGGGTTGTAGCGGTGTCATCGTCGAGGATTCTTGTTGCGCTAGGAGGAAACGCCATTTTGACACGGGAGAGTGAAGGAACTGCGGAGGAACAGTTCGATAATGTCCGCAAAGCCTGCAAGCATCTTGTTGGCATAATCCGACAGGGACATAAGGTAACCATCACTCATGGCAATGGTCCGCAAGTCGGTGACATACTTCTGAGGGACGAAATGGCAAAAGACATACTTCCCTACATGCCTCTCGACGTCTGCGTAGCCGAGTCTCAGGGGATGATTGGCTACATGATTCAGCAATCCTTGCGGAACGAACTCAGAAGTGTTGGGCTCGACTTGGAGGTCGTGACGGTCCTAACGGAGACGGTCGTAGATGCGAAAGATCCAGCTTTCAAGAATCCCACGAAACCCATAGGCTCCTTCTGCACCGCAAGTGAGGCGGCTCGACTGGAGAAAGAGAAAGGTTGGCATCTCGTCAATGAAAGCGAACGAGGGTATAGGAGGACGGTACCTTCGCCAATTCCGTTGTCGATAGTGCAAGGGGAGATGATTAGAAAGTTGATGGACCTTGGGGCTATCGTAATTGCAGCAGGAGGAGGCGGTATTCCCGTTACTTCGGGCGATGATTTTGAAGGCGTTGAAGCAGTTATAGACAAGGATCTCTGCGCTGCAGTCCTGGCAAAGGTCGTCAGGGCAGAAGTGCTGCTGATATTGACTGATGTCGAGAAAGTCTTTCTTGACTACGGGAAGCCAAGTCAACGTCCCGTCGATAGAATGACCACACAGGAATGCCGAAAGTTCCTCGCGGAAGGCCAGTTTCCCGTTGGGAGCATGGGTCCAAAAATCGAGAGCGCTGTCAAATTCCTGGAGTCTGGAGGAAAACGTGTGATAATTAGCTCTCTGGAGATGGCTGAAGAGGCCCTTGCCGGAAGGGCGGGTACAACAATCGTTAACGCGCCTGCACGTAAACTTAGCAAGAGGAAAGAGATTCAACGCATGCGGAAAGCCGCAAAAGAAACAGCACTGCAAACACTTGAACTTTAAGAAGCGAAGCCTAAGAAGCGAAACCTGCCGCTATCATACTTAATTCTGCGCCATGGATGTCTACATCAGAATTTCCAATAATTTTCAAGCTTCCTGAACAAAGTTAACAAAATGCGGTTCAATCTAACAGGTTTACTTCTTCGTTGAGGTTTTCTTCAACTTTTCGCTTTTGTCGAATAAGAGCACAAATACAAGAACTGTCGCGATGATCACGGCGGCCGCTACTTCATAAATGCCTTCTTGAGATAAGCTTTGAGACTGAGTTTGTTTTAGTAAGGTCAATGGATGCTGAGGAAGCGATTGTGTTACTGCTGGAGTCGAGGTAGGCGATGATGTTGTTTTTGGAGTAGGAGTAGCTGTAGGTATAGGAGTCGGAGTTGGTGACGGGGGCGACGTCGGTGCTGGAGTTGCCGTTGTGATAGAAGTTGGAGGCGGTGTCAGTGCAAACGCTGCGAAAATGGAATATGAAGCCTGAACATTGGTGAGAGTGTACGAACTAACAGAGCCAACTGAGGCCCCATTTACAGTAACGTCGGCTATGTAATAACCAATATTCGGTGTTATCGTGAAGCTTTGGTCACTCCCATAGTTGACAGAAAAGGTTCCAGAAGGACTGATAGCTCCGTTGGCTCCCGCAGTAGCACTGATAAGAGGATTCACCGTAAACGAGTTACTCGTCCCAACATGAGTGCCATCAGTAGCTGTAATAGTGACGCCTAAACCGGCAACAGTCACCTTAACTGTAGTCGATCCTACACCATTAACGAAAGGATTCATCACATCGGGACTAATCGACCCAGCAGAATAAGTCAAAGACGGCGTCCCAGCGTAGCCTGTGACTGTGTTCCCATATGCGTCTTCAGCCGTAACCGTTACACTGAAAGTGAAATAAGCAATCTGCGGACTACTAATTGTGCTAAAAGTGAAGTAAGCGAGAGCGCCGGGGTTAACCGTGAAGCTGCTACTTGTTCCGGACACGCCAGAACCAGAAGTGAAAAGCGTAACTCCTGAACCAGCACCTGTCACTGTTACTGAACCTGTCCAAACACCACGCGAAAAGACACTAGTGCTAGTTGGACTAATGGTTCCAGTTGAAATACTCAAGGTGTTTGTTCCAGTATAGTTTGTAATCGTATTGCCATATGCGTCCTTAGCCGTAACTGTTACACTAAACGGTGTACCCGCGGTCTGAGCACCCACAGAGCTAAACACAAAGTGATCCAGCGGAGCAGAATTCACCGTAACTGACACAGCAGAAGAATTCACCACTGCACCCACATTATCTTTCACCTGAAGAATGAAACTCCAATAACCAGTAGCCGTGGCATTTGAAGTAGCAAAACTGAAACTTGCAGAGTTTGAACCCACCATAACATAACTTCCACCAGGAGCCTTCTGAAACCACTGATACGCATAAGGAGAAGTACCCGTCGTCACCGAAGACGAAGTTAAACTGCTAGTCTGACCCTGATCAACCGCGCTAGGAGTAGGCGTCACAGTCGGTGCAACCAAAGCAGAATTCACCGTAACCGAAACCACGTTAGAAGCAGGAGAAGTAACTGGAGTAGAAGCACTATCAGTCACCTTACAGGAAACCGAATGCGAAGATCTCGAAGCAGTATAAGAATAACTTGCACTGTCAGAACCTATCGCAGTTCCGTCCAAATACCATTGATAAGATATAGGGCCTGAACCGCCGCTGGGCGTAGCAGTAAACGTTTGAACCTGGCCAACATCCATCGTAAGCGGACCAACAGGAGCGATGCTCACAGTCGGCGAAGCACTCACCGTAACGGTTGCCGCAGTAGACTGAGCAGAAGTCGTACCTAAACTGTCAGTAACCGTCACAGTAATCGAGTAAGACGCCGAGGAAACAGGAGAATAGTTAAACGTAGACGTCACCTCACCACTCTGAAGCGCAGAATCAACATACCACTGATAACCCATATAAGATCCAGATCCACCGACAGGAGTAGCTGTGAAAGTCTTACTCTGACCAACATCCAGCGCCCACGAAGTAGGCGACACGGTAACAGAGAGAACAGCATTCACCGTAACTGTCGCCGCAGTAGACTGAGCCGAAGTTGCACCCAAACTATCAGTAACCGTAACCGTAATCGAGTAAGACCCCGAAGAAGTAGGAGAATAAATAAATGTTGACGAAGTCTGACCCGACTGAGCTACCCCACTCACATACCACTGATAAGACGAGTAACTACCCGAACCACCAGAGGCAGCAGCCACGAACGTCTGAGACTGACCAACATTCAAAGTCACTGAAGTAGGTGAAATACTAACAGATAACGCAGAATTCACTGTAATGGGCATGGAGTTTGAAGTGACCACTGCGGAGGCTGCATCAGTTACCTGAAGCTCAAAACTCCAAGCACCAGTGGCCGTAGAAGCCGTAGTAGCAAAAGAATAGCTGGATGAAGTCGCACCGCTAATCGCCGAGTAAGAACCAGCGCCAGGAGCCTTCTGAAGCCACTGGTAAGTGTACGGGCTTGTGCCAGTCGTAACAGCAGTGGAACTCAAAACTGAAGTTTGACCCTGATCAACCGTACCCGCAGAAGCAGAAGCAGTCGGAGCAACCAGCGCAGAGTTCACCGTAACCGTAACCACGTTTGAAGAACCCGAAGACCCGTCTGCACTGTCATTAGCCGTCACATAAATCGAATAAGAACCTGAGGAAGCAGGAGAATAACTAAACGTCGATGTTACCTGACCACTCTGAAGCACAGAATCTACATACCATTGGTAAGACAAAGTACCAGAAGCGCCAGAAACAGAAGCAGTAAACGTCTCAGCCTGACCAACATCCATAGTCCAAGAAGTAGGCGACAAACTCACCGTCGGTTGAGCTTTGGCTTGCATGCTTGCGAACGCGCAGATTGATAACGAAATTAGAAATGCGATTATAAGGACTTTCAGTTCCCTCGTATTTTTATTCCTCATTCTGTGTTGACTAAGAATTGGGCTCTTCACATGAGGTAGAAACTCATTATGTTTGGTTGTATGAGATGGGTCAAGTATCTTGATATAAGCGCGGTTTCCAGAACCTGAATAGTTCAAAAAAATGGAATTCGGCGTCCGTTGCTGAAAAGCAGAGCATATTCGCTACGTTGCTGTCACACGTAATCTGTACATGTGAAAAAGCACCATTATATGGTATGCGTCAAAGACTATTAAAAGTTGACTGTGCGTAAAGGCTTCAAGGCGTACGGATGCCCTCGGACAGCTCATTTAGAAAAAATGCGGCGTTGACCTCTAAGTGGGCTTTCATTGGGAAAAGCTGCTTGAAACAGCATGTCAGGCGTTACTTAACGTTTATCTTAGGTAGCGTAGAAACCAATCTGCTGATAGTTTAGCGACTTCTTCAAGTTTGCCAGGTTCCTCAAAAAGATGAGTTGCACCTGGAATAATCACCAGCTTCTTTTCAGCAGATATTTGTGCCATCGCTTGCCTATTTAACTCAATTACTTCTCTATCCAAGCCACCCACCAACAAAAGAGTCGACGCCACAACTCTGGGAAGATAATCAGTTGCTAGGTCAGGGCGTCCTCCACGCGAAACCACAGCTACAATATCGTTTGGAAGTTTTGCAGCCGCGATTAAAGCTGCTGCGGCGCCGGTGCTTGCTCCGAAGTAGCCGAACGAGTAATTTTTTGTTTGGGGGTCTTTTTTGAGCCATTCGGTTGCACTGATGAGGCGTTCAGCAAGTAAGTTGATGTTGAACCTGTACTCTGCTGTTGCCAAGTCTTCTTGATCCTCTTCGTTAGTGAGCAGATCGAATAGTAACGTTGCGATTTTTTGTGCGTTGAAGACTTTTGCGACGTACCGGTTTCTGGGGCTGAATCTGCTGCTGCCGCTTCCATGGGCAAATAACACGACGCCTTTGGCGCTGGAAGGAACGCTTAAGTTGCCTTCTACAACTACACTGCCAACTGGGATTCTAACAGCGGTTTCTTGATGAATCATGAAGTCACTATCCCCGCTGGTTTCTCACGACTTTTCTGTTTGTTTTGTTTGAGTAGTTGGATTACTTCTTCGTCGGTGGTTTGGCTGAAATCATTGTAGAATTGTCCTATGGCTTGGAAATATTCTGGAGTGTAGAGGCATACGACGCGGTCTGCTTGTTTTTTTAACTCTTTGATGGTTGAAGGGGGAGCAACTGGAACGGCAACGGTAACGGTTTTTGCGCCCCTGTTTTTGACTGAAGCCAAGGCTGCTTTCATGGTTGAGCCCGTAGCTATTCCATCATCCACGATAATAACATCATGACCTCGCAGGTTGGGGGAAGATTCGTTTTGCCTGTAAAATTTTAGTCTGCGCTCGATTTCACGTTTTTGCCGCTCGCTCTCTTCTTTAATATAGTTCCCTGATACCCCTATGTACGAGATTAGGTTATCGTCGAGGATTATGGTTCCATCCTCAGTCATGGCTCCAATAGCCAACTCAGGATTGTCAGGCGCACCAATTTTACGCGGAATAATAACGTCCAAAGGAAGGTGGAGCATTTTAGCGATTTCATAGCCTACAACTACGCCGCCCCGCGGAATCGCTAAGACAATCGCGTTTTTGCCAGCAAAATCCGCCAAGGCTGAAGCTAAACGTTTTCCAGCTTCAACTCTATTAGCAAAATAAGCCATTTTTCTTCTCCTCAGAAAATTTACTATCTACATTAAGAGCAGATGGGGATATAAAAGCAGTGTTATGCATTGCAGGTGCAACTTGTTTTCAAAAGCTCTTTTACCTTTGGGCTTCTACAATCACTAGTACTACAATAAATGCTTGGAAACCCAAAATATTAAGAGGCGGAAAAACAAATCACTGCTAGAGAATCCTTAATTTTATAGCGCAGTGTTCAACGATACTTTATCTAACTCTTATGGTTCTACGAAAAAGCGAGGGCTTCCTTACTGCAAGGTTTTCATCTATCAATAAAGCTCCGCTAATAATGGCTCCAAAGCTACCGAATACGCAAACATACCTGTTGTAGAGGCTAAAGAGAGGTTGGACTGTTTGTGGCCAGATAAATATTGCGAAAGCCAAAGCTGGTATGCCGATAACTAATGATATAATTCCTAGTATCAGTTTTACTTCAACATACTCGTCTATTATCAGTGTTACTTCAACATGCTCTTTTTTTTCATCCGTTGCATTACGCCTTCAAAAAATGTTAGAGCTAACTAAAACCCGTTCTGTGGAAACGGAGTGAACTGGAAAGTTGCAGTTATCGGGGTGGTAGTGTCAACTAAATCATACGAGTAAGTTACTTGAATTACATAGTACTTTGTAGTTGAAAGACCTTGATGAATGTAGCCAACGGCGCCTTGATCCAATCCATTAATTGAAGCCGTGGTGCTTGTGCCTGTTGGGTTAGTGTAAAGGGTTTCTGCGACCCAAGATCCGCCCGTGGAATTAGACAGGACCGTTATGTCAAAATTTGAAAATTTGGCTGGGTCCATTGCTGTTGTCAGCCCCACCTCAACTGCACAGACTTTATTTGCATCTGTTACAACCTCAAAGGCGTAGGTGCTTGTTTCTCCCGTGTTCAACGTGGGCTCCGAGGATCCGCCTGGCAAATACTGTACCTGGTTCACCTCATTCACATAAATGGTCCAAGACGCAGTTGTTGTGCCAACGCTAAGCTGTACCGTCGGATTTATTGTCACCGTGCTGGTATACGTTACTAAAGCAAAGCTTATAGAAGCTAAGCAGATGAATAAGCAGATGAGACAAAGGACGCCTTTAATGCCTAGCGAAGCGAATAGCCTTAGTATTTTTCTTTTATTTAACATACCATGTCTGTCAGTGTATACCTAAGATAGATATAGATAAACGGTTTATGAAATCACAATCCATATTTGAAATCCTAAACTTGTTTACGAAGCTATCTATCAAGTTGTTACAAAAGATTGCAAGTTAAGGCTTCCACGTTTCACTGCTAACCATGGCCAAACAAAAACGCAAAGATGCCCCAGAACCGATTAAGCCTTTAATAGGGGAGATAGAGGCGCAAAGAACACCAATTTCGATATGTCAGGTTCTCTTGGTTAGCTGCATGTTTTCTTTGTCGAAGGCGAAGTCGCTGAACCTCTGCGTATAGTAGAGTCTTAGGTATTCGCCTGCAAACTTTGCTTGGAATGGAAGGTCTTGTGGTGAAAGACGCCTCTTCTGTTTTAATTGCTCTTCGATGGCTGCTTCCGCCGTTGGATAGTTAAGCAGAAATTCTTTCCGCTCATTGTAAACCGCCAATGTCTGCACTGCCTCATCAACGTAAGACAGGTAAATGGGCAGGTTTTCCATTATTTGGTTGATCTTGTAGCTTGAGGGGTTTGAGAGGGTTTCGGTTGCTTTCTTTAGGCGTTCACGCAAGGTGCTGTTTATCTCCCACAGATAATCCGTTGTAGGCAGCAAACGCTCAATCGAGTTTTCTTCACTGATCAATTCAGCATACAGCATTGAAAGCACGTCCTTGGAGATGCCGAGGAAAGATTGAATGTCATCCTTCAATGCGATAACATCCACAATTTTCAGCTGGTCTTTATCAGCTTTTTCTACTGTTAATTCCATTGACTCAGCTTTTTTGGCGTAATCCAGCACTTTCGGCATGTTCTCATCAAAAATCGGCGGCAAAACGTCGCTTTCACTGCTTAAATCTGCAATTGGTTTTAAGGAGTTTTTAAGATACTTCATTGAATACAAGATGTCAGCACCATACTGTCTCTTCCAATTATTCAACGAAGTATACAGTGCCTCTATAGCAATCCAAGGTGACTCTTTTTGCTCAAGCTTTTGCATGGTGAACTCTATTGCTCTGCTTTTCTCTGGAAGACTCGGGTCGTACAAAGATCTAATAATTGCATAAATTGGCTCGGCAAGTTGAACAACATCTTGGGCAAGAACTCTTCCTCCTTCTAAGATTTGTTTGATGGCTTCTATTCTTGCATCAAGCGACATCTCTTTTTGAAAATCAGCATTCACCGTTGATTTCACGTCTAAGCCGCTGTCTTTAAGTTTTCCAATCCAGTTGGAAAATTCGCAGTTAGCAAAAATCTGGTATTCCGACAGTATAGCGTTTAGTTCTGACTCTAAGTCGTCAATATTTCTGCTTAATTTTTCTAAGTCCGTCAATTTCTGATTTAAATCTGCCACTTCGTAATAGTGCATCGCCGACTTTTTCAGAGTGTCTTCAAGTGAGTCTTTGATAACTAACATTTTTCCTTCAGGCGAACTAACATCCACAGGAATATTTTGCTTAACGTTATCCAGTTGACCCTCAAAAATCTTCAATCTATCCAAAAGCGCTTTAGCTTTCTCTACGATCTCTGGATCCGTCGCGGTTTGCTTAGGAGCGTAATCGATAAAGGCTACAGGAAGAGTAAACAGAAGCGTCGCAAAAATTCCCAATACCATTGTCATAGCGCCAACATCAGCCGTAAAAGCCAAAGGCACCTGAAGAGCACCCAGAAGAACAAAGAACAAGGCTGCGACAATGGTGGCAGTGAAAATTGGAAAAATCTTATTGTCATTGCCGATTGAGCCCTCCTTAAAGAAAAGTCTCATAAAGTAAATAAGCCCCAAAGCAAGCCCCACCACGATGAAGAGAAACATGATTAAGCCAGGAGCAGAATCACGATATTGCGATAACGCGGCGCCAAGGTTGCGCCCTTGAATATTGGGGATCCACGTAAGCTGACCGGCAATTGCATAAACAACTTGGGACGTGGTATACAATCGAAACTGACTAAGCGACGAATTAAGATTGGCAAAAATTGAGGTTAAAGAAGTAAAAAGAGGCGGACTTGAACCAGCTGCATTCCACCAATCAGGTCTAGCAATGAGTACAACGGTATAGTTAAAGTACTGAAGAATCTGAAGGGGCACTGCAATCAAGGTGTAATAGATGACTGTTAAGGCAACGTATTTTTTGAAGTATACCGCTGAAGCCAAAATCAATGGAATAGCTAAAAAATATGTTGGAGCAAAGAAAAGCATCGTAACCGCCAATATACCAAAATCAATGGCAAGAGCGCTCTGGTAGCGGTGAAAAATTAGGGGTAAACCAACAAACAATGCCATCCAGACAACGACTACTGCAACACGAACCATCGTAGCTCCGAGATAGGAAATAAAGTACAATTCGGCCAAATGGTACATCAAGCCTATCCCAATAATAAGGCCGCCGATGGGCATTCCAATCGTTGGATGCTGAAAAGTTATAAACGCTACCAAAACTGCAAGTATGATCGGCAATGGCTGAGGAAAAAGGGGCAAAAAAGACATCCCCAATGCCATAGCGACAGCCGTTACCAAAAAAGTAATTATTTTCAACGTTTGAGACTCATGGGTGCGTTCCTGCTTTTCCTTTTCCTTTCTCTTCTGATTCCTTGCTTTGAACCAAGACATTATGCCAGTATTTTTTTGGGAGGGGTTATTCAATCAATTTACCTAAAGCCTTATTTTAACTAACACTTCTTAAAGGTTATGCAGGTATCTCTGATGAAGGATGATAAGAACACTTTTGATGTTTTAGAAAGTGTTAAGAAACATATAGAAACCTTAAAACCGCTGCTACCTAAGCAAGCCTTGGTTTGCATTGGCGAATATCCCATTAAGATATTGTTAAACGAACCTTACATTAACAAAAATGACGAATCGTTGCCGATTCTCCTTGGAAAATCAAGTGATGACATCTTCAAATGGGTTCCAAAAGGATTTGACCCCCTCCTTGTTTTAGGTTTTGAAGACGCAAACATTGACACTCACTTCTGGTATAATGTATTACCATTTGTTTCAAAAGATGAAACGTTAATTGAAGGGTTAAAGAAAAAACCCACAGAAAAACTGCATAGTGCAATAATGATCGCATCAGTATGGGATGGAATCGGCAGCGCTTCATTACCAACCTTGATATCGAAATTCAAGGCCTCGAACATAGATTCACTATCCATAGCTATACTGCCTTCAAAAATACAGCCTACAGACGCATACTTCAACGCGCTTGCATCATTAGGAATGTGTGCATCCAGTGATGCCGCAAACGTTGTGCTCTTTGAAAGAGACTTACTTGAAAACTTTGAAGGAGTCGATAGAAATGGCTCTCTTATAAAAGGTAACATGGTTGCCAATTACTTGGTAAACCTGTTGCTAGCTAAGGAAACGCTTGTCCAAGAAATATCCGAATTATCAAGAACATTCAATGTCAAAATGTACTCTGTTCTAGTAGCGACGGGGGCAAGCATCAAAATTTACGGTTCCTTAGAAAACATGTTAAAGGCAATGTTGCTTAAGCCCCTTTTAACCTTTGATTTATCAAGCGCTTCGCTACTTTATGTTCTTCTCCGTATGCCAGTAAGCCTCAAAGATAAGTTTCCGAGAGGAAAAATCGAGTTAGCAACAGCAGGCTGGTTTAAGGAAAAAGCTAACCTCAAATCCATCTACATAGCCGAACCCATCTACGTTGAAGACACAAGTGACCGAATAGACTTAATTTTATTTGTCGGCGGTTTTGACACAGCCAAAATGTTCACTGACATAGATAAGAAAGTTAAAAGCATGAAAAACCGCGCGGTTGCAAAAGGTTTCATAAAAGAGGAAGATTGGCAGGCCATCATGAAAAATTTAGAAGAACAGAAGGAGCAGTAAACTCCTCCCTAAAGTTTACTTTTCGGTTTTATCGTTATTGCTGTTGCTTTGATTGCTGCCGTTATTTATCTCTTTAATAATCTCGGTAGCGGCAACTCCGTGCTCAAGCAGGTAAGATCTGGATAGGTGTCTTTCGAAATCACTAGATTTGTTGTAAAGTAGTTGCATTTCATCGTAGGCTTCCAAGTCTTCAGGTTTTCCTCTACCGCCTAGAACCAGCACTCTTGTTTCCCATGGATCACGAGAGTCAATTACACGAACGGTAATCGTTCTTGACACTTCGCTGGTAACGTAGCCTGCTAAGGCAACGTAAATCTCTTGAGACATTTCTTCTGTCCACAGGCTTGAAGGTGCTTGCACGGTAACCCAAAGGTAATCTGTTTTGTAAACTGGTTTGTAGCCCATGACGCTTGGTGTTTTGAAAGTTCTAATTACACTTTTCATGTAGTCCTTAAAGTGGTCCATGTCAAGTATGTCTTTGAATATTACGTCTTTCGTGAGGCTTTCTTCCTGTTCAGTGAGTATCTTGAAGATTATCTTAAGTTGTTCGCTTTCAGTGAGGTCAGCTGACTTCACATAATATTTCTTAGGCGCGGCAATGTCAGCAAGCTTTCCTTTATATTCAACGTGTAAATCTACGATCTTATTCAGTCTTTTCCGGTAATCAGACGTAAGGTCAAATCTCTTTGCTAATGTTTCATATAGCCTAATTGTGCTGTCAACTTTGTTAAGGTTATCAATCGCATAAGATTCTTCTTCCTCTATTCTTTTCAGGTCTCGGTCAAGCTCCAGAAGCTGTTCTCTAGCATACCGTTTTGAGCTGAAAGTTTTTCTTAGCTGCCTCTCCATTTTTTCCTTATCGAATTCTTTTCGTTTCTTTGTCTCTTGCACTCTCATGACTTCGTTGTCGAAATTACCTCTTTTCTTCATGCGGTTTGCCTGTATTTCGTTAATGTATGTTAAGTGTTCATCGATCATTCTTGACTCGTCTTGTGGCGTTCTAAGAATCATCTGAACTATAAGGTAGATTGTTGCCAGTTCTGATTGAATGTCTTTTAAGTCTTCTAGCTCACGTTGGGATTCTGGAAGCACCTCATAGTACCTTATTAAAGCATCAGTCAAGTATCTTGTTTCGTCATAGAATTTCAGGAGGTTAAGGGATTTTTCAGCAAGCTCTGCTATATTTACTAAATCCTCCAAAATCTTCTTTTGCCTTAAGGTAAAGACTTGTGAGCTGGGGATCAACTGTTTGAGCCGATCTAAGATTACTGCCTTTTTTTCAGAGAAGTCTAAGTATGTTTTTGTTAGGTTTGTAAGTAAAGCTTCCAGATTATCTGTTTTTCTTGAGCCATCTTTGCGTAATGTTAGGTTTATTATGGCGTCTTCGATTGGTCCTGTTTTTGCCATTAACTTTATGGTTGACAGGAACTTCATGATGTCGTTTAACCAGTTTTTAACCTGTATTTCGATGCCTTTAACATGTAATTCTAAATCGTCTTCAAGCCGTGGGTTGCTGGTAATGACTGACTTGAGTTTTTCCTCGAACTGCTCTTCGTTGTAGGTGCCTGTTTTTATAAGGTAATTCTTGAAAAGGTCCCTTGTTACTTCATAATCCACTTTTAGGATGTCGTTGACTTCATCGAGGACATCTAGTTTTTCTTTTCTCAGATCCTCCAGAAGTTCAAGTCCCTCGAAATTCAACTTATAAGCTGAGATGTAATCTTCAACAGGATAGATTACCTTAACCATACCCAACGTGTGCGCTGAATTGTTGGTGAGCCCAACTTCTGTGCCGATTCCTCCTAGAAGGTCTGCCAAGTCAAAGTCCATTAAGGTGTAAAGCATGTCCACAACCATGTCGTCCAGTTCTTTTCGGGCATTAACAATGTTGCCTACTTTTGAGTAAGCAGGTAATAGTGGCAAGTAGATTAGAGCATTCAAAGGATTTCTATAGTAATCGCCGTAGGTTTGGATGACAAAGTCATTGTAATCCTTATTCAACAACAGCGAAAGTTCATTCATCGACACAAATGCAGAGCATCCTTTCGCCGGCGGATCATCTCCACCACAAGGAGTTACAACGAAGGCTATGATCGGTACACCAGAGCCTAAAACTTTTCGCAAGTGCCTAGCGAAATCAAAGAATATACCGCTTCCTGTGCCACCGCCTAATCCATAAACTAAAACCACTGTCGGCGTAATTATTGATGAAAGAGCTTGCTCTTTGAAAGAGTTTATGCAGCTTCTGACTATTCCAAGTTGATAATAGTTTAAGGCATAGATTGCTTTGGCTAAGGCTCTTCTTCTGCCTGCTCCGCCAGCCATGGGTGGAATAGCCATTGTTGATTGTAGCCATGGACTGAAGTTTTCAAGTTTTGCTCCTTCGCCCACGAGGTATTCGTTGTATTTTTGGTTGATGAAATCAAACATTGCTTCGGCAGTTGGGAATTTTATTGACTGGGCAATCAGGCGCATTCTTTCGCTTGGGATGCCGGCTTTAACCATCGACTTCTGTATTTGTTCATTAGTTTCTTGTAAATCTCGGATTTCAGGGTCAGCGATGTCGATTGCTAAAAGAGAAAGCCTTGTAAGGTCATTCTCCATCAGCTCCCTAGTTTTTTGGCTTTTTAAAAAAGCTTCCACAATGTTAGTTCCAGCGGAACCGAGTCCTATCAGTTGCACGCTATTTTGGTAGATTCTCGTTGTTGTCACATCCCGACTAATCTTTTCAATCTATCCTTAACCGACTCCAAATTTGAAGACATTGTTCTATCAATCTTTGAAGCTCTCAACGTTAAGCCTTCTAAGTCCTTGATTTGATCTTCAACGACGAGTTGGAAGTAGCTGACTTTGCCTCTTACTCTCATAAACATGAATGCGAATACAGCTGCTATAACAGCCACGACAACGATTAGGGGTACGAACAGCGCTTGCGCAGTTGAGCCTGCCGGAGCATTGGAGGTGTCGATCGCATTGAGCAGGTTAGTTGCACCAGTAACATCTCCCGCAGTAGCTTCAGCTTCGGCTTGAGTCAAAACGGTGGATAGGAGACTGGTATATCCCGCAGCAACTCCAGAGGATTCAAGTGATTTCAAATTTGCCTCCTTTTGGCTATAAAGTGTTAGGAAGCTGGCCATGGCTGCACTGGTTGCTAACACAGTGATTTGTTGAAGAACGGTGCCGGATGGACCGAATAAGGAGACGACGTAGATTGGCGCTGCTGCTGTAGAGGGAGTTGGAACTATCCCGTAGACTGTCATTGTGAAGGTCCCTTGGGTCCAAGTGAACTGCGTGGGGTTTGCATTAGGATTAAAAGCGGAGCCTAAACTGTAGTTTTGGCTTACGAGTGACCAGTATTCGCCCTGAAGTAATCTTTCCAAGCTAGTTCCGAGCGAAAGATCTCCAGATCCACCTGTGAAAACATTAACAGTAAAAGTGCAATAAACTTGTTCCCCAGGCAACATCGACGAAAGGGTCTGGTTTACGCCCGTGGCAGAGTTGTACTCCACTAGAAGTTGTTTTGTACTGTAAGCGTAAATGCTATAACTGGTTATCCAGCCACTGCTTCCCGAAGTTCCTTGCGCTTTAACAGTGGATATTGATATTGAAGATATGAACATTGTTGATAATAATAGAAGTAGACTTAAAGCTAATATTTTTCTGTTCAATTCTTTATTCCCCAATTTTTGATACTACATGATACATATAACACTTGCGCTAAACCGCGTATATTAAAACTTCCTTCAATAATTGATCACAAGGCTGTCAAAGCGGTGGTCACTTAAGCTGAAAATTGGTCCTTCTATGGTAAAGGATAAGAATTTTAACTGTAACTGTATAACGGTTGTAATACAAGTGGTTAAAGATGGATATTGTAAACGTTCGCTTACCCGATAAAGTTGTTTCAGACATAGATAAACTGGCTAAAAAGCACAATCTCAGCCGATCAGAGGTCATGCGCCAAGCGTTAACTGTTTATTTGCATCTTGTAGAGAACGTTGGCTCAATGCTGCGCCCCATAGTTTTCCAAGTGAAGCCTGCACAGATAACTTATACGCGAAGAGGCGATGTTTCAATCCTGAAAGTTCCCACAGGCCACGCTATCGTAGCAGGATCAACCTCGTCTGGAGCAGTTGGCCCAAAAATAATGGATAAAGTCAAAGTTGATGGGCGTGTGTTAGGAAAGTTTCTGGCAAGGGTTGCCTTAATGGATGTGATAGCGACAGGCGCGTTCCCTCTTCTCTTATCAGTCACGTTAGGCGTAGAGAAGGAACCAACAGGCAACGAGATATTAGAAGGCATTCGACGAGAAGCCAGAACCCTCGGTCTTGACCCAAACCAAGTGCTCATGGAAAACACGGAGGACAACTTTGAAACAGTGCAAACTGGCGTTGGCTTAACGGTGGTTGGTTTTGCGAATGAGGATGAGTTAAGGCTTGGAAAAACAAGCCCTGGCGACTTAATAGTTGCCATTGGCAAGCCTAAGGTTGGTGACGAAGTGATTTTGGCAGAAGCTAAAGGAGAAATTGCTGACCTCAAAAATGTAACTCAACTTTCTCAGAAAAAATATGTCCATGACATCGCAGCTGTTGGCACTTTCGGCATCGCGGATGAGGCAAGGATGATGGCGTATGGCGTTGGTAGGCAATTGAAGCTTGCTGAGGTGAAAGGATTGGATTTGAACAAGTCTGCTGGTCCAGCCACAGTAGTCCTCGTAACTGTGGGCAAAGAGAACCTTGAGGATTTAAGGTCGTTAATTAGCAAACCAATAAATGTGGTAGGAGAAATATTATAAAAGTAAGTATTACTTTTTTTGTGGGCTCCTGAGCAAGTGACCGTTTCGGTCGATTTCTCCGCTTCTAATCCTTGTGGTAGAGATAGGGTTGCTGTTTTCTGCGGGAATCATGCTTATCGATATAATTTTTAATGGTGGAAGCCCAGCTTCAACTCGTATTTTGTTTATTTTATCAGCTGTCGATTCTGTTTCTTGACTAACGACCAAAGCGTCTAAGCCCTTGCCAGATATAGTGAGACCGTAAGGATCATTTAGTGGAACTATTTCCGCTCTTTCAGCTAAGCCATTTTTATCTAAGAAATTTTCTAATTCCTTTAGCCTCTTGGCGTAAGATGCGGTTTTGTGCGGTTTACCCATTTTTGAGGCAAACGCGTCGGAGGATAATCCGATCACAACTTTTTCGCCAATTTCAAAAGCTTTACTTAGGAGGGCTTTGTGTCCTCTATGAAGCTTGTCAAATGTTCCGCCAACTGCTACTTTCTCATATTTTTTCATGCCCTACCAGCCTAGCGCCTTGAAAATCAACTTTGCTCACTATTACTTTTTCAGAGGGCAAAACCTGCTTAAAAGCTTCTGCCACCTCTTCAACGTTTTCTTTAAGCACCAACGCGTGCACTGCTTCGCCAATCATGTTTTGCGCTGCACCGACTGCACCAGCCTTCTTTGCCAATTTGACTAGTTGACGAGTGCTGTCTGTTGCTAAACCTGCCTTCTCAGAAAAATTCCAGCAGCATTCTAGAAAATTCTGTAATGTGGGTTCATCAAGAATAGCCGATAAGGTTCTCTTGCCGTAGTGGTTAATCATCCGCTTCTTTTCGGGATCTATGAGCACTTTTTTAGGCATGTTTGATTTGAAAAACCCTGCCACCACTTCGTAGTCTGATGTTATGGGTATGCGGTCAATTTGACATATGCCTGGCGCCCCCGGTTCAACGACAAGCACGCATCCGCCGGCGAGCGTTAAGGAGCTTACTGTGCCTAAGCCTGTGCAGCATTCGATCTCTGCAACGTGCGCTATTTTGCCGATTTGGTTGTAAGTTAATGGTAAATCTAACGCTTCTTTAAGCGCTAAGCCAGCTGTTAAGGCTCCGCCAGCGCTTGTTCCGAAGCCTGCGCCGATGGGCACCTCAATTTTGTGGTTGACGATAACAACGTATGATTTTGGCAGTTTACTCAGTATTGCCTCTATTACCATCTTAGTTACTTGTGCTTCAGGTGCACGTTTATCATTAATAATGACGGTGATACCTGAGCTTTTTGCTTCTTCAACAGTAACCTGTGTCAAAACACCCTTCTGAAGCCCAAAACCGCCACCGCGAGCTCCAACAAGCTCTAAATCGGTAAGTGGTTTACCGTTTACGCTATCGCAGATTTCAAAGAAACTGGAAACAGCAGCGGGCGCAAAAGCTTTAGCGGTTAGTTTCACTGTAAGTCACTTGGTTTTCTCTTTTAGTTAACGCTGGAAAGGCCAAGTTAATCGCTCCAATTATCGGCGGTCCCAGAACCAATAGAAACGGTATTTCTGTAGCAAAAGTCCAAGTGAACTCTGCAAGAATGCCTGTTGTTGTTAATGAGGGTAGAGTCGTTATAGTTGGCGCGAAAAGCACTGCGTATAGGGGTACCATAAAGCCTATTATTAGGCTTCCAGCAAGTAAGCCTACTACTGAGCCAATTTCATAACTGACCCATTTTGATCTACCCCACACTATAGCTAAGTAAACGACGTAGCATCCAATTATTACGCCAACATAAATTAGGCTTGTATAAACATAAGCTACTGAAGCACAAACAGCCGTAAGTGCGCCGTAAATGACTGTGGATTTTTTCAAATCAATTTTTTTGTTAGCGACATAACCGATAAGCCAGAAGGCTAAAAAGTTCGAAGTAATGCCTGCCATCAAGCTCAGCAGCGGACTACCGCCTAACGTCACGTCACTTATGAATATGCCCAATGCGGCTCCTAATCCACCAACCCATGGACCAAAAACAACGGCGAAAACTGCTGGAATTATTACTTGGGGCCAAAATCGAACTCCTCCAAAAGATATGGGAAAAACTGAATATAACAATACGCCTAAAGCAACATATAATGCTGCGTTTAACGCGAAAGCTGCTATTTGAATGGTTTTCAAGATGATTCACTACGAGTTAAGCTTTACACAAAAAAGTCATGTTAGAATTAAGGGTTCCGTTTATAATGTTTAAACATGATTAAACAAAAAAATAAAAAAAACTTGCTTGACCTTGCATCAGAAAAAAAACTGCTATTAACGGTAAAGCGGGGGTTTATTTTTTGTGCCTTTTGATTCTTTCTTGTCTTTGGGTTTTCTTGCGCCAGTCCTTTTTTCGTTGAGTCTGCATGGAGAATCTTTCTTGGCGGGGCATGTCTAGTTTTCTGTAGTGAGAAATGTTTAGGTAAAAAGTTTCGTAGTCTATTTTGTTTGCTTTTAAATCTTCAAGGTTCTGGTTTAGATCCTTTTTTGCTTGAGCCTCAGTTACTGCGTCAAACGTGTCTGAGTAAACAAGGTAGGCAGCATGGAACTGGAAGTGGGAGGGATCATCGACTAAAAGTTTCTCGATTTGGGGGGCTGATGGGTTATTGTTGTTTTGTTCGTTTGGTTGTTGAGTCATGTTTATCCAGCTTTTGATGTGAAGCAATGTTGTTTTTCCCTCTTTTATAGGTGTGCCCGCAAAACCCAGTTTTAGTTAATGCTTAGCTGGTAAGGTTATGTTTCTACATTTAGAAGTAAGCCAAAAGGGCGGGTAGGGACTCAATTTTGTTTGATGATTCTTCCAGCTAAATTGAAGGCAGGGGAGAGGAGGGCACTTTTTAGCTGGTGCAAATAGGGATCTAAAAAATGAGGCAGCAGATGCATTATTGATGGGAAAATTAAATTGCATTTTGTTAGAGGTTCTGCCTTATTTTTTCAGCATCCTTATCGAGCAATTCAGCAGTTCGGAAGCCATGTTCATGGAGAAGCTGACCTGAGGGTTTCATAGGAATAACATGGACATGCAAGTGGAAAACGACTTGTCCAGCGTCTTTCCCGTTGTTCTGCACTATCCTTATGCCTTCAATGCCTGTTGCACCTTTAACAGCGGATGCTATCTTCTTGGCTATCTTGAACATGTAAGCTGCTTCTTCCTCTGGAATCGCGTAAATGTTCTCGTAATGCTTTTTTGGAGCCACAAGCGTGTGGCCAACGTTTATGGGGTGGTTACTCAAGAAAGCCGTTACTTGCTCGTCCTCGTAAACTATGCTTGCGGGCGCTTCTTTGCGGATTATCTGGCAGAATATGCATTCGGACATGAGAGTCATACCTTTCATCGGTTTAAAGGTAGGGTTAGCTTTAATAGAATTTCTATCTTCAATAATACTTTATGGAGACTTTAGTTGACGATGTAGGCAGTTTTCCGTTGCCATTCGGGGTTGGAAGAGAAAGCTTTAGCAGAGCGTATCAGCTTGCAAGAGAAGCAATTTTCCAAGGCAAGGACATAATGAAGGATGATTTTTTACGAAGCAATTTCTGCAGTGTAGTGCTTGATTCATTTAGGAAAAAAGTTGCTTCCGGCTTAGATGTTGTAAACTTTCCTCAACAGTACGATGGGATAAAGCAAGTCGGCGATGTAATCCACTTGGCAATGGCGAATGGTTCCTTTGTTGTTGACCAAGACAAAGCGGTTCTGCCCGAAGTACACTTAATCAATCAACAAGCCAAAGTCCTCAGCGAAGAATTCGGCAAAAAAATCCAGTTGCGCGTTTCAGTTTTTGGTCCTATGGAGCAGTATTTGCATGAAGTTGGAAAAACGGCTTACGCTGATGTGCTGGACGGTTTTGCGGAGACAATTAGGCGTTTTGCAAAAAACTCCATTTTAAACAATAAGTATATTGAAACTAATGTTGTTTCGATTGATGAGCCAAGCTTCGGCTTCAGCAACATCCAAGCTACACCTGACTTGATTTGCCGGGTGCTTGAGAAAGCATTTGATTTCCAAGGAACCACAAGGCAGATTCACTTGCATTCAGCTTCAGGGGTGCATGATTTGCTCCGCGTCAAGAACATTGATGTGTTATCTTTTGAGTATGCTGCTTCGCCGCGCAATATTGAAGCAGTTCCCAAAAGTTTACTGGAGAAGGCGGATAAGCAAATCAGAGTAGGCGTTTCCAGAACAGACATTGACAGCATTTTAGCTGAACTCTATGAGAAAGGCATCGTTAAACCTTCAGCTGAACAATTGGTTGAGCCAGAAGAAACAATAAAGAAACGATACAAAGTTGCCAAAGAAAAATACGGTGACAAAATGACGTTTACGGGTCCTGACTGCGGTTTAGGCGGATGGCCCAGCCAAGAAGCGGCTCAACTTTTGCTGGAGCACACAGTGAAAGCAGTAAAATCAGCTTCGAGCGGCTAGCATAACAGCCTTCCTGCTTCCCGATTAAAAAGCCAAAAACTCACATTTTTCAAGTACAAATTATAAATTTTAACCTGGGGACATACAGCAAAAAAGAAAAGAAAGAAAAAAAGATTTGCTTAATATTGTTGTTCAGATGATGGTGGCTGTGGCGGTGGTTGTTGTGGCATTGGTCTCTTCTTTGCCGCCTGTACTTGTTGTGCCGTAGTTAGGTCTTTGAAGCCGTAGGTTCCAACTGGAGGCCAGCCTGCTTCCGGCATGACTGCGGGTACTAACATGATTGTGTTTGTTTGTGACTGCTGACCTAGCTCGTAGAGTATGTTCATCCATCTAAGTCTCAAGCCTTCGGGGCTTGCCTCGTACGCTTTTGCTGCTTCAATCATTTTTTGTGACGCTTCAAACTCAGCTGTGGCTAAAGTTACTCTTGCCATGCGTTCTCGTTCAGCCTGTGCTTGGCGGCTCATGGCGTCTTGCAGGTTACCGGGGATTATGACATCTCTGACTTCGACGGAGGTGACTTTGATTCCCCATGCCTCAGTTTTTTCGTCGATGATTTCTCGCAGTTTAGCTCCGACTTTTTCGCGTTCAGCCAGTAACTCGTTGAGGCTTTGTTTACCGATGACTTCCCGCAAAGTTGTTTGTGACGCCAATTGAGTAGCTTGGTAGTAATTTTCAACATTCAACACTGCCTTCTCCAAATCTACAGGTTTCATGTATAGTACTGAATCAACGTTTACTGGAACGTTGTCTTTGGTTAGAGTTGATTCAGTGCGGAATTGTATAGTGTCTAGTCTTGTAGAGATTTTTAGAGGTGCTCTGTCAATTAAAGGAATAAGATAGATTATTCCGGGACCCTTCATGCCCACGTAGCGTCCGAGTCTTAAAACTGGCATTCGTTCCCACTCTCTCAGAACACGAATACCGCTTAACAGGAAAAGTACAACTATTATAGCTATGAACCCAATGACTCCCTCTACAACTGCCGACATTTAATTCACACCTTTCAATAAGTATTCTGTGCTCTGGAGAGTTAAGCTTTTTGCTCAACTGGTTTAACTACAAGATACACGCCTTCCATGCTAACAACTTCCACTGCTTGACCAGCAGTTATCGTCGCATCTTTAGCGGTGGCTTCCCAGAATTCTCCCATTACGCGGACTTCACCTTTAGGTTTAAGGTCACTTGTTGCTATGCCTCTGGCACCGATTAAGGCTTCTTTGCCTGTTTTTACCCGCCTAAACTGAGCCTGGACCCCCGCATAAAATATCAACGCTATGATCAATGCTACAATAAAGAGGGTTGCTGCAAGGGAACCTTCAACCGGAGCAGCTGCCCCATAAAATGTTGTTCCTGAAAACGCTAAAAATAAGAGAAATACCCCAATGACTACTAAAACCCCGATGATGAAGGCAAGCGAAGCATGCATACAAACCACTCTTAGATAGTGGATAGTTAGAATCTGCTTATAAAATAATTCATAGCATTAAAAAAAGAAAAAAATGGCTTTTTCCGCCTAATCAAAAACAGACGGGAAAGGAGCCATTAAAGCAACAGCGCTTTCATTGCTGAGTTGCGGCGTCGGATAAGGTGAACGACGAAGTGGCGGTGGACGCATTGGTGTTGGCGGTTCAAGCTCTAATGGGGAACGGTTTATCAGTCTTCTTCGCCCCCGTGAACGCTGGGAACAATAGTTGTTTCGATCAGGTTTTCTCTTCGGATGATGGTTAGCTTAGTTTCTTTATCTATAACGTCTTCTGAGAGTAGTCTTGGTAGGTCATAGAAGTCGGTGACGGTTTTGCCGTTGAATTTTACTAGTACATCGCCCATGGCTAAGCCTGCTTTGCGTGCTGGTGAGCCCGGTTCAACGGAGAAAATCATTACTCCGCTTTCCTGTTCTAAGCCTGCTTGTTGAGCGATTTCTTCTGGGATGGCGACAGTGTTTGCGATTATGCCAAGGTAACCTTTTTGGGCTACTTTTCCAGTCATTAATCTATCAGCGACTGCTTTTACCTTGTTTATTGGAATAGCGATGCCTCTTTGCCAAACGTAAGCCGCGTTTATACCTATGATTTTGCCTTCCACATCCACAAGTGGACCGCCGCTAAAGCCTGGATTAAGCTGCGCGTCAGTGGCGATTACGCTTTCCATTTGTGTTCCACGCCAGCCTCTAAGGGTACTGTTTACGTTAGTTACAATGCCAGTGGTGGCGGTTGGTTGATTTCTATTAAACGGATTAGCAAGTGCCAGAACATATTGACCCACGCTTAGTTTTTCTGAATCACCCAGTTCTACGGGTGTAAATTCGCCTGTCTCCGCCTTTAGCAATGCTATGTCACTGTATGGGTCGGATCCAACGATTTTTGCATTGAAGGTTTGTTCTCCTTGACCTATTTTGACTGTGTTGCATCCTGCAGTAACATGGTTGCAGGTAACGATATAGCCGTCTTTGGTTAAGACAATGCCTGTGCCGTGTGACATTTGTGCTTTTACGCTAACTACTGACTGCGAGGTTTTCTTGATCAGCATGCTTGTTGCTTCTGAGATCGATTTCAAAACTTCTAACGGATTAGATAGTTGACTCATTTTGTTTTTCACCATAAGGTGATATATCAAAATAGTATTTGTTGACTAAGGAAGAGCCATAGTTAGTCACGAATTCTACAGGAGGGTTAAGTCGGTTCAATTTGTTGGAGAAATTAGTTCTAATGAGGAGAAGGATAGGTTAGTTCTTAGCTAGTTTGATTACTTAAATCAGCATCTCAAATGGAAAAAAATAATGTTGAACATGAAAAGCCTTAATTCGCTGCTCAAAAATCTATTTAATTATGCGTAGATTGCACATTTTCTTCATAATTCTAACCGTAGCCATATGTTCTCTTCTTATCCTTGCCTCAATCAGCGTGTTTCTGGCGGCTACCTCTCCATCTTATTATCAATCAAGCTGGATGGGACAGATGTGGCAGGGCATGGGCTTAAGCAGAACAGCAGGCAGCGGAAACGGCGGCATGGGCGGAATGATGGGCGGCGACGGCACTGGAACCACGTCAGCAACAGCTAACCTCTGGATAGTCCCTATAGCGCTCATAGCAGCATCAGCAATAGGCATCATAGGCTTTGGCTTCTACATGGTTTACCCCGAGATCAGAAATGTCAGAAGCACCTGCGAACCAACCAAAAACGAAGATATTTCGGCGACTTCAACTAAAACTTCAAGCATAAACGTTCCTATTTCAAATGCCTCACCTAACTCTTGTGAAGTGATTTTAAAGACCATGACGCCTGAAGAACAAAAAGTCCTCACTGTATTAATTGCTCATCAAGGCAAGTACCTGCAAAAGTACGTGGGAAAAGAAGCTGGACTCAGTCGACTTAAAACCCATCGAATTGTAGCTCGCTTTGCGGAACGCGGAATAGTCACAGTAAAACCGCTGGGAAACACAAACGAAGTAACAATCTTAGACTGGGTTAATGGATCAAAGGCACAAAGTTAAACTGTTTCAGCCTGTTCAAAGAACTGTTTCACGACTGTTTCAGCCAACTTCTATACCATTCGCAGCATAGTGGTATGGTTGAGGTTGATTGATATAAAAACTTTGAAAATAATTGCCGTATTAACCCTTGTAGCATTGGCCGCTGCGCTGCTAATTGCTTCGGCTTACGCTTATACGGGTGGACGCATCGGCACGTCCGGTACAACAAACTCCCCTGCCAGCGCAAGATCCTACGGAAGCTACTCTGGTGGAATGATGGGCAATGGTGGCATGATGGGAGGTTACGAATACTCTGCCCCAGCTGATGCAGTCCCGCAACAATCGAGTACGCCTTCAACGCCAACAACACTGTCAAGCCAATATCCAAATGAAGGATTGGGCTGCAGAGGTATGATGAGCAGAATTCCATGACTTTCAGAAACTGCCTTTCTTTTCCCGTTTAGATAAAAAAACAAGAACTTAAATCAAATCAGGGAGTGATTAAAGTGTGTGGTTGTGGGTGCGGTTGTGGTTCAGAATCTGATGATGACTACGAAGAAGTTATCCGCGAAGATATTATGGTCCCATGCAAATACTGCGGAACGCTTTTTCCTCAAAACGTGACAACGTGTCCAAATTGCGGAGCAAAAAGAAAAGCAAAAAGCAACCTTCTGATTAAAGCATATTTTATGGAGTAAGTTTATGAGTTGCATCAAACTATTTTTTGTTGGTCATTCTTCTATGAGAAAAACCTTGTTTTCTGTTCTTATTATTTTAAGTGTTTTGTTCTTAGGCTTTTTCAGTACAACTTTTGGTGGGATGATGATGACGCCCACGGTTGGAGTTGCCAGTGGAGATGTTTTCCGCTATAGCTACACCTGTTACTTTAATTCAAACGACCCGCATGCCGTTCCCCCAGCTTCGTTTTCTTGGATAAATCAGACTGATTATTTCATGGTTAATGTAACTGGGGTTTCTGGGTCTTCAGTTAATTTTGAAACTATGATGCGTGGGTTGAATAATACGAACAGAGTGGGAGTGTGCAGCATGAACGTTGGGACGGGTATGGCGTCAATTTCGGGATACGGTGGTCCCACGAGCGCTAACAACTTCTATTTCATGGCGCGTAACGTTGGCATGATGGGTAGAATGTTTCCTTCCTCAAATAGCAGTCCCACCATTAACAATACGCTGATGATGAGTTATGCTGGCGGGCAACGATTAACCAATCATCTTGCAACAAGCACAATTCAGAACGACATGACTGTTAACTCGGATTTCTATTTTGACCAAGCCACAGGCATGATGGTAGAATGGCGCCAACAGACTATTCAAACTAGTAGCTCTCTGCTAACAAACAGCACCCAAATGATGAAGATAACGTCCTCTTCAATTTGGGCGGTTCCTGAGTTTTCAGCTTTTTTTGTTCCAGCTTTTGCTAGTGTGTTGTTTTCGACGTTGGCGGTTTCAGTAATTATCAAATTCAAGAAGAATCGCCCAAAATATACGGGACCTTAACTTCTTGCGGAAGGTCATTTAGGCGAAAGAATTTCGATTTCTAGCAGCAGGCATGAAAAAGCTAAATATCTGCGCCTGAGCTTTTGCTGCTTAAAAGAAATTAAAGGCACTGCTTTTTTTAACAGCACAAAAACCTTTAGAAACCACCCAAACGCTAGCATACCTGTGGAATAATGGAGAAAGTCTGGGACGAACTGAAAAAAATTGAAGCCCAAGCAGAGCAGATCCGTAGTGAGGCGCAGGGTAAAGCTAAAGAAATGAGAGCTCTCGCAGAGCAGGAAGCTGAAATGCTGATTGCTAACGGCAAAGCTTACGGGGAAGAGGAGGCGCAGCAGCTTTTTACCAGCGCGGTTGAGAGGGCTAACCGCAACTGTGATGAACAGCTAAAGGCAAATCAAGAAGCCAGAGAGAATCTGAGGGTGCAAGCGGAGAAACAGTTGGAACAAGCGGTCTCTACAGTTGTGAACACGGTGCTTGGGAGAACTAAATCTTGAGCCAGACAACACTTTATTCTCAGGTTTTAGCGAAAATCGGAGTAGAAAGAGGCAGACTGCTCAGCGAAGTTAGACTTAAAACGCTAACAGAAAGCAAAGATCTCTCAGAACTCGCAGCTCAACTTCGAGATACCAGTTACCAAGAGCAAATAGTTAAAGTATCTTTGCCGCTTACAAGCCGCAAACTTGAAAGAGCGTTCCGTGAAAACCTCATTTCAACATATCTCAAGATAATAAAAAACTCGCCTAAAAACGCCTCAAAATATCTTTGGTTGTACGTTTTAAGGTTCGAGGTAGAAAACATCAAGACGCTTATAAAAGCAACTAACGCCAAGCTGAGCCTTGAGCAGAAAATGGGGAGAATCTACCTTCCCGCAGAAGATTATCTCGAAAACCGCTCAGTCATGGAGGAAACTGCTAAAGCCCCAGATATCAAGCAAATAGTGAAAGCACTAAAAAAAACAGACTACACGCTAGCCCTGAACATGGGATTTCAAAGTTATGAGGAAGATGGCACAACTGCATGTTTTGATGTGCTCCTTGATAAGACATTTTACGAAAAACTCTATGATAGTTATGAGAGTCTTCCCGAAAAAGAGAAGCCACATGCACATTTTTACGCAAGCACAGAAAATGATAGCTTCACATTGCTGACGCTTCTGAGAGGAAAAACCCTAAACTATGATCCTAACTGGCTAAGACTTGCAGTGCCGTCTAACAATTTTTACCTTGACAAGGAAACGGTTGAGGCTATGGTAACGGCGACTGATTTTGAATCAGCCCTAAGAATTGCCTTCGACAGCCATTACGCTGGATTCTTTGCTAAATCGCAAAGCCCACCAGAAATAATCGTTAACGCTGAAAAAGCCTTCAAAAAGGCAGTTTTTCAACATGCTAAAGCAAGCATAATTCCTGAACACTTCAATATTGGTGCACCGCTTGCCTTAATGACTCAGAAAGAAGCTGAAGTGTATAATCTTACTGCATTAAGCTCGGGCGTGGAAGCAGCAATCAAACCTGAGGATATACAGCGCCAACTGTTGCTTTAAGCCTGTTTTCCTTTAAAAACAACATCGGTGTAGACAAAGTTCTGTTTAAATGGTTTAAACTCTGTTCCAGTGTCCTGATAGAACTTGCTGAACCACTCGTAGAAGTGCAATCTTAATGTGTGAATGAAAACGATTAAGCCTTCAAGCGCCATCACAAAAACGTTTCCGCCGACAATGATTATGCCGCTTAAAACTAAAGCCAAAAACGAGGCAGTACCAATCAAGCCAGCGACAGTGTAGGTCGCAAGAAGTAATGCCCAGTGAGCCATAAGCAAAGCGAGAATTCGCGTGTAAGAAATAGTGTTGCTAAGCAAGCGAGTCATGAAATCTCCACTCTCGAAAATTCTCACCCCTAATGAGTTCTCCTCATCTTTTTTGCTTGGGCTTTCAATGGATGGTCGTGAAAATGTTCTCAAAGTCAAATAGGTAGGCTTGCCAAAAGCCAAAACCAAAAAGGGTACAATGATCAGCAATATTGGACCTGAAATCCACAAGCCAAGATTTAACTTGTAAACTGCAATAAGGGAAACTCCGCCAAGATACAAGGCTATTTTAGGTATCGACGTTAAAACTGCATCAATCACGTTATGCTTAAGCAAAAAGTTCACCATATCCAAAAACAAACCGCTGACGATTTGTATTACGCCCACGAGAAGGCTGAAAATTAGGAAATCTAAGATATTATTAAACGGACTGAACCATAAAGGAGCAAACAACGCCTTACCAAAAAACTCTCCGTACAGCATCCCCATAATAATGGCGCTGGCGCCGCAGGCAGCTATAATCCAACACATATTTTTTATTGTTTGGTTCTTTTTAATCAGTAATCCAAGCGTTAATCCACCGACCAGCAGGATTAAACCATGTCCAACGTCGCCGAACATTAACCCGAAAATAAGCGGAAACGTGATTGCAATAATTGACGTTGGATCCACCTCGTCGTAGTGTGGCAGCCCCCAGAGTTTAGTAAGCTCTTCAAAAGGCGTGATAGTTCTGCCGTGGCTAATCTTTGTAGGCGGGTCTTCAACCTCAGCCGCCTCGTTTTCCACCACCAAAACTTTTTCTCCTAGCATCTCATGGACTTTTTGGGTGAGCTCTTGGAACTTTTTCTCAGGCACAAATCCCTTGATGGTTGCGAGGTGTCCAGACTCAAGGATTTTTCTTTTTGCTTGCAGCAGGGCAAGAACGTTTTCTGTCGTTTCATGCCAAGAAACAAGTTTGTTTTTGTTTTCTTTACCTAACTTATTTAGTGAGCTTAGAAACGTTTTTTCTTTATGTGTGTTTTCTTTTATTTGATTATTAACTTCTTTAAGCGCCTCAGACGTATCGTGCGGTAAACCCTCAGGAATTGCAAAGATGCCCGCGTGATGTATCTTGAGGATTCCTTCGATTTCCTCGCGGTGTTGGTTTGGCATGGCTAAATATACAAAGTTAGAGTCCTTGGTTAAGTAGCAACTGTGCAGAATAATCGGGAAGCCAGTGAGCGCGGTTTTTAGTCCATCGAAGTTTTTACGGGGGACGCTTGCGATGGTGATGTGAATTAATTTTAGTTCTTCGATTGCTGCAAGGTCTACTTCCATCTTACCCAATATCGTAAGCATGCCTTTGAGGAGGTTTAGCTGCGTGGTTTTTTCTTCCAGGCTGGATAAGGAAGCATTGAGTCCATCAACCTCTTTTTTCAACGTTGAGACTTCTTGGCGGGTAGATTCCGAGAGAGCCTGCCAATTTTCCGCCGTTACGAGAATTTTGGTTGGTTGAGAAATTCGGAAAATATCTAAGACGCCTGGTTTTTCTTCGATAAGTTGTTTAGTTAACTCGTTAATGGTTGTGAGTGAATCCTCGACCAGTTGGATGCTTTGGTTGTACTCTGTAAGGCTTGAACTTTCTTCAGCCGCTTGTTCTATATGAAATTCTCCGAAGCTACTTAGCGCTTCCAGTACAGATTCGACATCTTTTTTGACGCAAATTATCGACGTAAAAGTCATTCGTTCTGGTCGAAACATGTTTTCTAACAAAATGTTGATTAACCTAAGCATTTAAAGTTTCATTAGGAGAACATAATGCTTGGTTACGTAATCGGCGACAGCGACATGATTACCGGCTTTAGGCTTGTCGGCGTCGAAGGAATCGAGGTCACTTCAGCTGATGAGGCATGGCAAGCCCTAAACAAAGCGCTCGCGCGCAGTGACTTGGCAATCATAATCATAAGCGAAGAATACTCCACTCGACCGCAACTGCAAGAGACAATCGATAAAATTCGCCGTGAACGCAGGAACCCCTTAATCGTGGAGATACCTGGAAGCAGAGGAAAACCAAGCGAAATCCGCATGTCTGACCTCATCAGCAAAACCCTAGGCGTTAGAATGTAAAGGCGGTTAAACGTGAGTATTAAAGAAGGTCTTTCAGCGATTACAAGCGAAGTTTTGGATGATGTGCAAAAAGAAGCGGAAGCAATAATCTTAGCGGCTGAAAACGAAGCGAAAGAAACCTTAAAAGCGGCAAAAGAGCAAGCAGAGCAAAACTACCAGACCATAATTAATCAGGCAAAGGTAAAAGCTGAAAATGAAAGGCGAAAGATCACCTCCGTAACTGAGGTGGAAATGAGAAATCGCCTGCTTCATACAAAAGAAGAATTAGTTGACGATGCTTTCGAGAAAGCCCGTGTTAAACTGCAAGATTTTGTTAAAACTGAGGAATATCATGAATATCTTCTTAAACTTATAGAAGAAGTGGTTAAAAAAATTGGTCAAAAAACCGTCGTTGTGCAAGTTAACGCCGAAGATAAAACTTGGCTTACGCAAGACATGCTGGACCGTTTGTCTAAGCGGTTACATCGGGAATTAAAGCTGTCAGACGAAACCGCAGATTTCATTGGCGGCTGCAAAATCCAAACCGTAGACGGCAAAATAACCTACGATAGCACCATAGATAATCGGCTGCAAGAACTCAAGCCTGCCTTACGGATTGAAGCGGCAAAAATACTATTTGAAAAGGAGGCCTAGAAAAGACGCCGTCTAAAGGCAGCATAATCCGCGTTGCAGGACCAGTCGTCGAAGCCAAAGGCATGGCACAAGCCGTTATGAATGAACTAGTTGAAGTGGGCAAAGAAGGCTTAATCGGCGAAATTATTCGTTTAGAAGCCGAACGCGCAACAATTCAAGTCTACGAAAACACCACTGGGCTTAAACTTAACGAGCCCGTCTTAGGCACTGGAAACCCGCTTTCAGTGGAGTTGGCTCCTGGATTAGTAGGAAACGTTTTCGATGGCATCCAACGACCCTTAGAAGTGATAAGAGCACTTACAGGTCCATTTATCGAGCATGTGCGTGGAGTATCACCGCTTTCAAGAGACAAAAAGTGGCCTTTTATACCGAAGGCTACAGTCGGAACCAAGCTTGTAAGCGGCGACATCATCGGAACGGTTGCAGAAACGGATTTGATTGAACACCGCATACTTGTTCCGCCGACCCTGCAAGGAAAACTTGTCCAGATTGCACCGCAAGGCACCTATACGATCACAGAGGCAATCGCCATTATTGAGGCAAACGGCACAAAAACCGAACTGTCAATGCTTCAGAAATGGCCAGTAAGAAAACCCCGACCGTACAGTTTCAGGCTTCCTCCGTCTGAGCCGTTAATCACTGGGCAACGCGTAATTGATACGGTCTTTCCGATTGCAAAGGGAGGAAGTGCTGCTATTCCAGGCGGTTTCGGTACTGGGAAAACTATTACTCAACAGCAACTTGCCAAATGGTCGAATGCACATTTAGTAATTTATGTGGGCTGCGGGGAACGCGGCAACGAAATGGTAGATGTACTGACTAGCTTTCCCAAGTTAACTGACCCTACAACTGGGCACCCGCTTATGGAGCGAACCATACTTATCGCTAACACAAGCAACATGCCGGTCTCTGCACGTGAAGCCAGCATCTACACAGGAATAACCATCGCTGAATATTACCGAGACATGGGCTACGCCGTGGCGTTGATGGCGGATTCCACAAGCCGGTGGGCGGAAGCGCTAAGAGAAATTTCAGGGAGGCTTGAGGAGATGCCTGCTGAAGAAGGCTTCCCAAGCTACTTACCATCAAGATTGGCAGAATTCTATGAACGTACAGGCGTCGTGGAAACTTTAGGCACAGAAAAGCACATAGGCTCGATTTGTGCGATTGGAGCAGTTTCTCCTCCTGGCGGGGACTTTTCTGAGCCTGTTACGCAGCATACTAAGCGTTTCACACGGGTTTTCTGGGCTTTAGACCCTGAATTAGCAGATGCTAGGCATTATATTGCGATTAATTGGATGCAAAGTTACAGCGGCTACGTTGACGACCTTGCAGGTTGGTGGCATAAGCATGTGAACAAAGAATGGAGCAGCTACAGAGAAGAGGCTATACGCATACTGCAGACAGAGGACGAATTGAAAAACATCGTTAAACTAGTTGGTCCAGAAGCTTTGCCTGACAAACAGCGCTTAATCTTAGAGACAGCCCGAATAATCCGCACGGCTTTTCTGCAGCAGAACGCCTTGGATCCAGTGGATACTTACTGCTCCCCACAAAAACAGTTCAAAATGCTAAAGATAATCATGGATTTCCATAGATTGGCTGAACGTGTTGTAAGTAAGGGTGCACCAATCTTCAAGGTTACTCAGTTGCCTATCACAGAAGAAATTATGCGCATGAAGATTTCAGTGCCAAACGACCAAGTCAATCTTTTAGATGATTTGGAGAGACGAATGCGTCAGCACTTCGAGCAGTTGGAGGCAAGTTTGAGGTAAAGCACATGGTAGACACAGGATTAGAGTATAAAGGCGTAGCCTCGATTTCTGGCCCAATAATCGTAGTAGAGAACGTACGAGAAGTGAGTTACGATGAACTCGTAGCGGTAAAAACGCCAACTGGAGAAACACGCCTAGGCAAAGTTATTGAGGTAACTCAGAAAGCCGTAGCCGTCCAAGTCTTCGAAGGCACAACGGGTTTGTCGCCTTCGGAAACGCGTACTCGATTTCTCGGAAGATCCCTAGAAGTGCCTGTATCCACAGAGATGCTTGGGCGCATAATGAACAGTTTCGGCGAACCCATTGATGGTCATCCAAGGTTTTTCACGGAAGAAAAACGCGACGTTAACGGTTACCCGTTGAATCCTACTGCCCGAGAATATCCAAGGGACTTAATCCAAACAGGCATATCTGCAATCGACGGTTTATGCAGCCTCGTGAGAGGACAGAAGCTTCCAATTTTCAGCAGTCCAGGCTTATCTCACAATGATCTTGCCGCCCAGATTGTAAGACAAGCGCAGATTCGCGGTGGAGGTGAAGAATTCTACATCATCTTTATCGCAATGGGACTTGAGCACGATGACGCAGCTTTCTTCCAAAAAAGCTTCGAGGAAACTGGCGCAATAAAAAACATAGCGATGTTCCTTAACTTGGCTGAGGATCCACCTGTGGAGCGAATCATCACACCTAGGGCTGGTTTGACTTTGGCGGAGTATTTGGCGTTTGATCAGGAATCGCATGTGCTCGTGCTCTTGACTGATATGACGAATTACTGCGAAGCCCTACGTGAGGTTAGCTCTTCGATGGAGGAAGTGCCTAGTAGAAAGGGGTATCCAGGCTACATGTACAGTGATCTTGCAAGTTTGTATGAGCGGGCAGGAAGAATTGCGGGAAAGAAAGGTTCAATCACCCAGATGCCCATTTTGACCATGCCAAATGACGATATCACGCATCCCATTCCCGACCTTACGGGTTATATTACGGAAGGGCAAATTGTTTTGTCTCGCGCTTTGGAGAAGCAGGGCATTTATCCTTCAATCAATATTTTAACGAGTCTTTCCAGGTTGATGAAGGATGGCATAGGTAAAGGCCGCACAAGAGAAGATCACGCTGATGTTGCAAGTGAATTATATTCAGCTTACGCGCAGTATAATGCAGTGAAGTCTCTGGCGACAATTATCGGCGAGGAAGGGTTAGGAAGCAGAGACAAAGATTACTTGCGTTTTGGCGAGAATTTAGAGCGGAAGCTTATTAATCAAGGTAGAAACGAGAACAGGTCAATTGAGCAGACACTTTCGATTGCTTGGGATACGCTGGCAATTTTGCCAGAGGATGAATTAACAAGCATACACCCTGAATTCATCAAGAAGTATTATCCAAAAATTGTTAGCGAGGTAAAGTAATCGAATGTCTTCTGAAAACATTAGTCCAACAAGAATTAATCTGATACAAACAAAAAGGACCCTGCACCTAGCAGTGTCTGGACGCGATGTACTTGAACGTAAACGTGACATTTTGCTCCGTGAGCTAAGAAACAGCATTTATGAGGCAGAAAAAATTCGTGAAGAGTTATTGGAAGTCCTGGCGAAGGCTTACCAAGCTCAAAAGGAGGCGAATATGGCTATGGGTTCGGAGACTATTGCCAACGTGGCTATTGGCTCAAGTTTAGAAGCTGCTTTCCTCTTGGATTTCAGGAGTATCATGGGCGTGATTGTTCCCATTGTAGAGTTTCAAAGTGTACTTGATGTGAAGCCGGATTACGGTTTTGCCAATACTAGCGCGGAACTAGATAAAGCGTTTAAGCAATTCTACAGGGTACTGAAGTTAATCGCTGATTTAGCTAGGGCTGAGGGTACTACGTTTCAGATTGCTTACGATGTGCGAAGGACTCAGCGCCGAGTGAACGCGTTAAATTATGTCGTTATCCCCCTGTACCGTAATATTACCAAGCGGATTGAACTTGTTTTGGAAGAAAAGGAACGCGAAGAGTTTGTTAGGACTAAACTAATTAAGCGTATGATTAAGGAGCATAAACAATATGAGTATGAATTTTAAAAACATCAAAAAAATTTTGATTCCCACAGATGGCTCAGATTACGGTATGCGTGCCGCAGAATACGGTATAAGTATTGCCAAAATGCTTGATGCCCAAATTATGGTCGTTTATGTGATTGATGATGTTGTTCTTGACCAAATTTCCAAAGTAACCGAACGCGAGGATGCTGAACGGGAGCTAAAGCAGGATGGTCAACGACACATCAATTATGTTCTCGGCTTAGCGGAGAAAGAAGGCGTTAAGGCTGCTTCTTTACTTGCGAAAGGAAGACCATTCGACCAGATTGTGCATTTAGCTAAGGAACAGAACATGGACTTAATTGTAATGGGCACTTACGGGTTAAAGGGCGCAGAAAGAATTCTCATCGGCAGCGTTGCCGAACGAGTGATTGAATACTCCCCTTGCCCCGTTCTAGTCGTTAAGTAATAGGGTGAGAAAAGAAAGCTATGTCGACAAAAGACAAGTTAGAAAAAGACTACAAGAAATTTAACATGAACATCGAGAGTATTGCGGAAAGAGAAATAAAGAAAATCCAAGAAGAAACTATTGCGCTTAAAGAAGAAGCCAGCAAGATAGGCGAGGCTGTCGAGCTCTCTCTTAAAGCGAATGAAGCGAAGACAACTAAGAAAAAAGTTAATACCTAGACATGTGTTGTTTCTATTGGAGAGCTAGGTTGCTTTGAAAAACAAACGATTAATTTTGCTTTTTCTGCTTCCACTGGTGTTTCTGCCTCTTATCGGAGTAGCAGCAGCATTCACAATTTCCACAGTTCAAGCCACGACTACAACAACAACGACTAGCCCGTACGATACAATAGGCCTAGCAATCGGCGCTGGACTAGCTATTGGCTTACCTGCATTAGCCGCTGGATTCGCGATTTCCGCAGTTGGCAGCGCCGCCATCAGTGCGTTGGCTGAGAAACCGGACACGTTCTTTAGAAGTTTCTTGATTGTGGCATTGGCTGAGGCGTTGGCGATCTACGGTTTAATTATGGGCATTCTGCTTTGGATAAAAATATAGAAAACAATCAATTTCCCTAAGTGTTGAAAGACAAGGTTGGCTTCAGGGTATTCGCAAGTTTGTGAAGGCTTAGACCCGGAACAAAACAGCCCTAATAGATATCAACCAATTATTCTGTCTCGCCAGTTGTCATGATTGAGACTTTAATTTGTTTAACTGGTTTGTTCGCCTTTAACCCATCAATCAAGCTTTTGAGTCGTTTTGATGGTCCTTTGATGACCATAACTTCAAGACAGCTAGTTTCAGTTAGATGGGAATGTAGGTATGCTGTAATCATGTCGCTAAATTCGTGTTGGAGCCTAAACAGTTCCTCGTTCTGTTCTTTCTTTTCATAAAGGACTGTCACAGTAGCGATTATGTTGCCTTTTAGATTGTCAAGGTCTTTATACTCGGTTAAATAACCGCGGATGGCTTGTCTGAGCACTTCTGACCTTGTTGCGTTTGTATCCTCTCCAAGTACGGCGTCTAACTCTTCAAGCAACTCCTTGGGCAATGAAACACTGATTATGCTCACTTGTTCACCTGCTTTTTTATAATGTTGCTCGACCTAATAAATTGTTAAAATTTTAACGAAATTCGCTAATTTTTTTTCTTTGATGAGTGCTGTTTGTCCAATGCGGGTTCGAGTGAGGGCTTGCTTTATAGACAGCTAAGTTATTAAAAAAAACACAAAACTTAATAATTTGAGTTAGCTACCTATTTTCTTGAAGGAAACTCATGCAAAAAAGAACCTACATAATTATCGCAGTTTTGGTGGCAGTGATTGTCATCGGAGCCTTCTCAGGCATTTATCTCTCAAACCAAAAAGCTTCCAGCAGCACTACAAGTTCTAGTGGGGTGATACAGATAGTGGCCGCCGAAAATTTCTGGGGCAGTCTGATATCTCAGCTTGGTGGAACACATGTTAATGTACTGAGTATCGTTACAAACCCCAATGCTGATCCTCACGAATACGAAAGCAACACCGCTGACGCCAAAGCAATTGCAAATGCCCGCTTAGTAATTGTTAACGGAGCTGGATATGACGAATGGGCTCTACTGCTTATAGCAGCAAGTAATACTCCAAATCAAATAGTCTTGAACGTGCAAGAACTCATCAACCAGACAGTTGGTGCCAATCCTCACTTCTGGTACAGCCCTTATTACGTGAATGATACAGTAGCTGCGATGTACAAAGACCTCTGTTCCATAGATCCGACCAATACTGCATATTATACGCAGCAGTATGCTGCACTGAAGGCATCGCTTGCTGTATACAACGGGCGCATCGACGAGATAAAGCAACAGTTCGAAGGCGTAAAAGTGGGATCAACAGAGAGCATCTTTGTGTATCTGGCAAACGCCACTGGTCTTGACCTCGTCTCTCCTCCGGCATTTATGCAAGCGGTCTCTGAAGGAAACGATCCCTCAGCACAGAGCATCGTGCAATTCGATAACCTAATTACGAATGGAACCGTTAAAATGCTGGTTTACAACTCACAAACGGTGACACCGCTCACTCAGAACATCGAAGCGCTGGCTAAGCAAAAAGGCATTCCGATTGTTCCAATATCGGAGACGGTTCAGCCGCCGAATGCCGTGTTTCAAGATTGGATGAATTCGGAGTTAATCGCTATTCAAAACGCACTTAACCAACAAGCACAAGAGAAATAACAATGACCACACAGTACGAAATCATCTCAGCCAAGAACCTGGAGGCCGGTTACCCGCCGGACAACGTAGTTTGGCACGATGCCAGTTTCTCCGTTAGTCGCGGCGAGTTTGTCGCGGTTATCGGCCCTAACGGTGCAGGCAAGACAACTCTGTTTCGTTTGCTACTGGGCTTACAGCAACCCATCAGCGGCACAATCAAGATATTCGATGAAGCGCCTAAGCGTGGCAATCAGCAGATTGGTTACGTGCCTCAGACTCACGTATTCGACAAAGATACGAATGTTGAATCTCTTGAGCTTGTACGATTGGGATTCTCAGGCAAAAATTGGGGATTCAGCCTATCCCACGAAGACCACAAAGCCGCTCTTGACGCGCTGAAAGATGTTGGAGCCACAGATTTGGCCCATCGTCCTCTCGGCATATTGTCAGGCGGAGAACTACAAAGGATATTTCTTGCCGAGGCGCTGGTAAGTAAACCCACTCTCCTGTTGCTCGATGAACCCTTGGCGAGTCTTGACATGATGCGCGAGAGAGAGCTACTGGAGCTTATAAATAGTATAGTTCGATCGCGCAGCGTGACTGTACTTTTGATAGCCCATAACATCAACCCTATTTTGCCGTATCTCGATAAAGTATGCTACATTGCTAACGGTAAGGTGGCGACCGGAACGCCGCAAGAGGTCCTGACTTCAAAGACTCTCTCAGCCTTGTTCGGAGGTGAAGTTGAGGTTCTTCGAGACTCTAAGGGCAACATTGCAGTTATAGGCATTGAAGATTACCACAAGTGTAAAGATTCAGGGTGTAAACCAGATGAGCTTTAGCATTAATCCATGGACTGACCTGCAACAGATTTTTCAATACCAGTTCATGCAACATGCCTTCGAGGCAGGAACAATAGTCGCTGTCATCGCAGGCATCGTTGGCTATTTCGTTATTTTGCGCCGTTCCTCATTCGCAGCGCACGCACTTTCCCATATCGGTTTTTCTGGGGCGGCGGCGGCCGTATTAGTCGGGGTCAACCCAGTTTACGGTCTTCTCCTGTTCACAATCGTGGGCGGACTTGGGATAGGCGCATTGGGCAAACGCGTCGCCAACCGCGACACCGAGATTGGAATAGTTCTTGCATTCATGCTCGGCCTAGGTGTGCTATTCCTCAGCCTTTACACCGGCTATGCAGAGGAGGCGTACTCCATCTTGTTTGGAGAAATACTGGGAGTCAGTTTCAGCAATGTCCTTTTGACCCTCGGTGCCGGCGTGATAGTTCTGATTCTTACCGGAGTGGTATACCGACCCCTCCTCTTTGCATCACTCGATCAAGACGTGGCAGAAGCAAAAGGAATACCCGTATTTTTCTTAGGCATGGTTTTCATGGTCCTAGTAGCGATTGCAACGTCGATTTCGGTCCAAGTAGTAGGCGTCCTTCTCATTTTCTCATTGATGGTCACGCCGGCTGCGACCGCTCAGCTATTGGCAAAACAACCACGGCAGGTGATAGTTATTTCTGTAGTCATTGCTCTGATAGCAACATGGCTGGGGCTCTTTATCGCGTTTTGGGAGCCGTACCCAGTGAGCTTCTTCATAACAACCATGGTCTTCGTCTTTTACTTGTTTGTTAGGTTCATCGTTCCAAGAATCAGAATCCTCCTATCTGGTTTTCAAAGAAAACCCATTAAGACAGACGGATGACTTTTCTGCACCATCATTTCTGGCTAAAGTTGCCTGAAAAACAACTTAAGTGAAAGTTCAAAAAATTTTTTTATGACGATAAAAGAAACAGCCCAATTTCTGCGAACAAATTTGGGAAAAGCGTGATTTTTCTATTTTTTCTGATAGATGCTGAGTCTGCGATGTGGATGCTTCTTTTTTTGCAGTAATTTTTGAAGTCGGCAATGCCTAAGAAATGTAAGTTTGGTGTGTCATACCACTCGTAGGGCAGTGCTTTGGTTACTGGGACTCTTCCTTTGAAGAATATTTGGAATCTAGCTGAGGCTTGCACAAAATTTGGGAAGCCGACAATGACCTTTTTTCCCACTCTTAAAGCTTCTTTCAGGGCAAAGTCTGGTTTTTTCACTTGTTGCAGTGTCTGGTTTAGTATAACGTAATCGAATGAGCTGTCAGCGTATTCGGAGAGGCCTGTGTCTATGTCTTGTTGAAAAACACTTAATCCTTGGGCTACGCATCGATGAATGGCTGTATCGCTTAGTTCTATTCCCTGCGCATGCACCTGCCTTTCGTTTATGAGTAGAGCTAAAAGTTCTCCATCGCCGCATCCAAGATCCAGTACCGAAGCGTCTTTGCTAATCCAGTCTAGGATGATTTTGTGCTCTGTTTTTATCGTTGCCTGTTTCATTGCTTGACACCGTTATGTCCATTTGAAACTGTGTTGAGGAAATGTTTGATTAACTGGGATTGTTGCTCTGCTTCCAGAAGGAATGCATCGTGACCGTAAGTTGAGGTTATTTCGCAGTAGGTGGTGTCGACTCCTGCCAGTTTGCAGGCTTTCACGATTTCTTGAGACTGATACGATGGATACAGCCAGTCCGATTTGAAGAATATTACGAGCACCTTTGCTTTTAACCCTCTAAAGATGTTGGCAAGGTTTTTTCCGTGGAGAATGTTGAAGTAATCTATGGCTTTGGTAATGTAGAGGTACGAGTTGGCATCGAATCGTTTGACAAAGTTGTCGCCTCGATAATGCAAGTAGCCTTCAACCTCAAACTCTGCGCCGAACTTAAAGGGTTCTTTGTCTTCTTTGAGGCGTCTTCCGAATTTTTCAGCCATTGAAACATCGCTCATGTAGGTTATGTGCCCAATCATTCTTGCTACGGCTAAGCCTTTGGCTGGAACCGTTGAGCCATAATAGTGCCCATTCTTCCAGTCGGGGTCAGCCATGATTGCTTGGCGGCCAACCTCGTTGAACGCTATCTGCTGGGGCGTATGCTTCAATGTTGTGGCAATCGGTATGGCAGACCTCATTCTTTCAGGATAGGAAACCATCCACTGGAGAACTTGCATGCCGCCCATGGAGCCGCCGATGACTGAAAGGAGTTTCTCTATGCCTAAATGGTCAATTAGGCGAGCTTGAGCGTTCACCATGTCGCCAATCGAAATTAGGGGAAAGTCGATTCCGTAGGGTTTGCAGGTTTTCGGGTTAATGGAAGAGGGACCAGTGGAACCTCGGCAGCCGCCGATAATGTTGGAGCAGACTACAAAATACTTGTCAGTGTCTAAGCCTTTACCTGGACCAATTAAGCTTTCCCACCAGCCGTTGACTCCACCTGCATGAGCGTCACCGCTGAGTCCATGAAGCAAAAGAATTGCGTTTGATTTTTGAGCGTTGAGTTCGCCGTAGGTTTCGTAGGCAAGCGTTATTGGACCAAGTTTCTCCCCTGATTCAAGAGGCAGTTCCTCCGGTGGATTAGCGAATGTAAAGTGTTTTGTTTTAGAGTCTTGAAGGGCTTGGTTAATTGTTGCTAAATATGTTGCCTCCAAAAAATGGTTTAAGGCTTCGCTGATTTTTGTAACGCTTGCTCTATGTCTTCAATGATATCTTCAGGGTCTTCGATGCCGACTGATAGTCTAATGTAGTCTTGAGTTACGCCTGTTGCCTTCTGTTCCTCAAGGGTCAATTGTTGATGTGTTGTTGATGCTGGGTGAATGACTAGACTTTTTGCGTCGCCAATATTTGCTAGGTGCGAGAGCAGGTGGACTGATTCGATGAATTTTTTGCCTGCTTCTAAACCGCCTTTTATGCCGAAGCCGATGAGACCGCCATAGCCGTTTGTTAGGTATTTTTCGGCTATTTTGTGGTTCGGGTTATCAGGTAAACCTGGATAGTTAACCCAGCTGACTAGCGGGTTGGTCTTGAGGTAAGTTGCAACTTTTAGTGCGTTTTCGGAGTGCTTGCGTTGTCTAAGCGGCAGTGTTTCTAAGCCTTGTAGGAACAAGAAAGAGTTGAACGGACTCAAAGTTGCTCCTAAATCTCTAAGCAGTTGTACGCGTACTTTGAAGATGAATGCAACATTTCCTAAGCCTGGGAAGTTTCCGAAGGTCTCCCAGTATTTGAGCCCGTGGTAGCTTGGGTCGGGCTGAGTGAATTCTGGGAACTTTCCATTGTTCCATTTGAATTTGCCACTGTCAACGATTACGCCGCCTATGCTGGTTCCGTGTCCGCCTATGTATTTTGTAGCGGAGTCAACGATTATATCAACGTCATAATCTATCGGTCTAACTAAACCCACGCCCACGGTATTGTCAACAACCAAGGGAATCCCTGCTTCGTGCGCTATTTTTGCAATGACTTCGAAGTCGGGCACGTCAAGTTTTGGATTGCCTATTGTTTCAGCGTAGATTGCACGTGTTTTGGGGGTTATGGCTTTTTTGAATTCTGCTGGTTTTGTGGAATCCACGAACTTTACGGTTCTGCCAAGCTTTGGGAAGGTGTAATGGAAGAGTTCGTAGGTTCCTCCATAGAGGTTGTTTGCTGCGACGATTTCGTCACCAACCTGCGTTATTGACAGTAGTGCCAGAGAGATGGCTGCTTGCCCTGAGGCTACGGCGAGTGCGCCGGTTCCGCCTTCGATTGCAGCTACTCTTTTCTCGAAAACATCGGTTGTGGGATTCATTATTCTGGTGTAAATGTTTCCTAGTTCTTTTAGGGCAAACAGGTTTGCTGCATGCTCTGTACTTTTGAACACGTATGAAGCTGTTTGGTATATGGGGACTGCTCTCGCGTTTGTTGCTGGGTCAGCTGTTTCCTGTCCAGCGTGGATTGCGAGAGTGTCAAGTTTTTTTGTTACCGTTGTGTTTTTCACCTTTTAAGAAGGCATAAGGCTCATAACGGCGTTATATTGTTTTTTGCAAAAAATATTCCAAAAAGAATATTACCCCACGCAACCAATTATTAAACCATGTTTCCAACCTTAGACGACATCGCCAAACGCAGACGCCAACTTGGCCTAAAACAATCAGAACTAGCCAAAATGGCAGGTGTAAGCCAATCCCTAATCGCCAAGCTGGAAACAGGATCCATCGATTCATCCTACACCAAAGTAAAAACAATATTCGACGTGCTGGACCGATTAGAATTCAAAACAAAAGTTCAAGCGGGCAAAGTGCTCCATAAAAAAGTTGTCACGGTCCAAAAAGACGAGCCCATATCAAAAGTGGTAAAAATAATGAAGGAACATGGTTACTCACAGATACCCGTCTTCGATGACAAACATTCCGTCGGCAGCATATCAGAAAAAGCTATCCTGCACCAAATTATGGCGGGAAAAGACCTTGATGAGATTTCCAAGTTACCTACCAAAGAAATAATGGAAGAAGCATTTCCACAAATAAATGAAGACGCGCCATTAGCGTTAATTTCAAGCCTTTTGCAGACTTACTCGGCTGTTTTGGTTTCAAAAAAAGGCGAAGTCATAGGCATAATTACCAAGGCAGATTTGCTAAGAATGATGTAGCAAAAGCCCTACCTACATCTAATTTTTGCTAGAGAAATTCTATAACAAAAATGATACCCTTCTCCTCCTAATGCCCACACAAGCCAGCCCAGTCATGTTTTCATCGTCCAATTTATTAAGTATAAAGCTGTTATATTTGCGGATTCAAAATGAGTGCTCGATGCGAAACCATAGGAAAATACGTTCTTCCCGTCTTCAGGTCCTTTGTTGCCAAAGAACTCATTAACACTCACCATTTAACACAGGTTGAAGCGTCAAAGAAACTCAGAACAACCCAAGCAGCAGTAAGCCAATACGTAAACTCCAAACGTGCCATCAAAGGCACCCAGCAATTCAACGATGTCCTACCAAAAATTCAAGCAGAAGCCAAAGAAACCGCCAAACGCCTTGCAAACAACGAAACAACATGGGACGAAGTCACGCTTGACTTCTGCAGGCTTTGCATTACTTTTTACAGGACCGAAGAAAACAAGTCAGGTGACAACTACACAATATAGGCGCGCCTATAGGGGATCCTATTAGTTTACTGCTTTACGGTTGCCTTCTTGGAAAAGGAAAACGTATTTTTTGGAGCTTTGGCTTCGAGGTTGTTGCTTGTCATAGGTTTGGCTGGTTTGTCGGATCCAAGAATTACTCACGTTCGCCTAAATCATGAAGCAAAATAAAGGTATGTGACTGCACACCAATACCAACAAAATTCAAAAACAACAGAGCGAACACACTAATTACAAACGATATAAAATTGTCCCGTACTTATCCACCTAAATTCTTTAGCACTTAAACACATACACTTATAAGCGTGTATGTATATAGTATACTATGTGAATAAGTGAATCAGGTGGAAAAAATGACAAAAATAAACGCGAAATTTGGAAAGTGGCGATTCACTTATTTCAAAAATATATGACACGTGAAGCGTGCAACAAAAACAAGTGAAATAAAATGGGCCGCATCAATGTTGACATCTCAAATGAGCTAGAAAAACAGCTAAGATTGAAAACAGTAGAAAGATTCGGGGGCAAAAAAGGCGACTTATCCCGAGCCCTTCAAGAAGCAGTAAAAACATGGATCGACAAAAAAGAATAAAGAATGAAGTCGCCCCTCCTCAATTACGATAACTATATTATAAGAACGCCTAACAGAAAGGCGCAGGGAAAGCCAGTTAGCCTCGAACACCCTCCGGAAGGTGTCATATGGGCCATCTAGCTGGAAAGTCCCTCTTTAGAAGGTTGCCATCCTAAGCACGTTATGTTTACCCAGCTGATAAATATGGCAAGAAAAGTTTAAGCGATTCGTGAACAAATAAGCATTTGATTAATAAGGTGAAAATAATGGTCAATAGAAAATTGGAACTTGTGTTCATCGATAAGGAAGGGAAATGGTACCCTTTAGACGAAGTCGATCGTGAAGAATTGGCGCAAGGTTTAGAAAAAATTTCTAAAGAAGTCGCCAAAAGGTTACAATTGTTAAAAGAGCAAAGGTAGAAACATTCATTCGAAAGCCTAAATTCTCAGTACTTAGAAGCTTAAATATAACTTGGCAGGAAACAAAACAGTGCATTATTTTCACTGACTATTTTGTTCAAAAATAGAAAAACCGAATAGCGAGGTGAAAAAACATGAGTGAAAAAGAAAGTAAGGTTGATGAGCAAGAAACCAAACAACCGGCATTGCACGTAACAAAAGGGGAAAGACGCGAGAGAAACAAAGAAGTAACTGCGAAGTTCAAAGAAAAAGAAACAGGAATGCACAGACCCCGCGGAAAAAAACAAAGACGAGAATTCAAACTTGATCCAAACAGAGGGTAAATCTAAATTTGCCACTCAGGGTCTTAATTTATCAATTTTAATTACAGGTAAGCTTCTGTCGCGTATCTTTGCACTGCTCTGTGGGTGTTGAAGTAGTAAGCGATTTTCCCGATTGAATTCTTCATCATTTTTATCCAGTCGCCTCTGCTGCTGTAGAACATGGGAACAATTATGTTTTCTAGTTTATTGTAGAGATCATCTAGTTCTCTTCTGCGGTCTTCTTCCATTGAAACATTTTCGTTCGGTTGTGGCCCTATTGCCCAACCTGTAATGCCCTCGATCCAACCTTCGATCCACCAGCCGTCTAAGACGCCGAAGTTTATGACCCCGTTGTGCGCTGCCTTCATTCCACTTGTGCCTGAGGCTTCTAGGGGGCGCAGAGGTGTATTCAGCCAAACATCAACTCCTGAGACTAATTTAGCCGCGAGATCCATGTCGTAGTTTGCTAGATAAACAATCTTCATTTCGCTTTTCAGATCTTGGGCGTAGCCAAATATCTGTTCAATCAGTTTTCTGCCAGAATCATCTCTGGGATGGGCTTTTCCAGAAAAGATCAACTGGATTCTGCCTTTGTTATTTGCCTTTTTCAGTTTTTCTATGTCTGAAAACACTAAGTCGGTCCTTTTATAGCCGGTTGCTCTTCGCGCAAATCCCAGCGTTAAGGCGTCGTAATTCATACCTGCATTTGTTTCCTTGTTGACGTGGTCAATTAGGACCTTTTTTCCTTCCTCGTGTGCTCGCCAAACATCTTCATCGGGAATCCCGTCTACTCTTACAAGCAAATCGGGTTCATTTGCCCATCCTGGAAGATACTTGTTGTAGAGGTTCCTGAAGCTCTCACAGGTCCAAGTGTACGAATGGACGCCGTTTGTGATGGCGCGAATTTCATATTCTGGGAACATCGCTTTGGAAGAGTCTTGATGTCTCTTTGCTACACCATTATGATAATTGCTCAGGTTGAGGGCTAACAAAGTCATGTTTAACCTTTCTTGTCCACCGAGTTTTTTCAAGACATCGAGGGGTATGGGTTCTCCTAGTACCTCTCGAACTAGATCATAAGAGAATTTGTCATGCCCTGCGTCGATGGGAGTGTGCGTGGTGAAAACGCATGATTTTCTGACTTTCTCGATGTTCATTCCATTTTTTTGTAGCAACTCAAGGGCGAGGAGACTGGAATGGCCCTCGTTCATATGGTATTTGCGGATGTCTAAGCCCAAGGCATCCAGTATTCTTACGCCGCCGATTCCAAGAACAATTTCTTGTTTGAGGCGGTATCTTTCATCTCCTCCGTACAAAAGGGAAGTAATCTCTCTGTCCTCAGGACTGTTTGTCTCTATATCTGTGTCGAGGAAGTAGACGGAAACAACCCCGCCTGCTTGACTCTTGACAGTGTACAGCCAAGGTTTGACGGTTACATCTCTTTTCTGAATTTGCACTTTCACCTCTGTAGGAAGCAACTGCATGTGTTCTGAGGGTTCCCACGGGTCGGGATGTTCTATCTGCTTTCCACTGCTGGTTAGCTCTTGTTTGAAGTGCCCTTTCTTGCTAACCAACGTTACGCCCACCAGAGGAACTTTCAGATCTGCACTTGATTTTATTGTGTCTCCTGCGAGAATCCCTAAACCTCCGTTGTAAGTGTGAATGTTGTTCGATAGTCCAATTTCCATTGAGAAATAGGCAATTTTCTGTCTCATCAAGTATGCTTCTGGCTCAACCACTTTTTCAGTCCCCCTCCCAAGGATGATATTTCAGCTAATAATGAAATTACTAATTGATAAAGCATCGCTTGCATTCTCGGTTTTACTAGTAACCTGCTTACTTGTCGGCGGTGTTGCAGTCAATCCTGGATTTTTGCTGTTTCCTTTTTCTCTAATTGGGGAATGTTCATGGTTGTGAGTCTTCTATGATGGGCATAGGACAAAAGCGGAGTGAGTTGGCAGATAGAGGCTGAGCACATCTTGACTTTTTGCTTCAGAAGTGTCCACCATGGTGAAGTGGGTCTGCTTCGGTAACAACCGACCGTGCCCGCCGTACTTTGGCGCATCACAGTCTAGGATCATCATGTATTTTCCAGGGGGAGCTCCAAATCGATAATCAGTAAAGGATTGAGAGGGATTAAAATTGAAGACAAAAATCAAATCAGCCCTTTTGAAGATGATTACTTTTTTCGTGGAATCTTCATGGAGTAGTTGCGGGATGGATGTTTCAAGAAGATGCTTTTTCTTGGCAAGTGCAATCATGTCGCGGTCGAATCGGGCTAGCAAATGATACTTCAGGTGAACGTCGTCTGCGAGATGCCATTGTCGACGAGCATACTTGAATGACCAGTTGTTTCCCTCGCGGGGAAAATCTATCCAGTCAGGGTGGCCGAATTCATTGCCCATAAAGTTCAGATAACCGTTGCTGGCCGTTCCCAAGGTTATCAAACGGATCATCTTGTGCAACGCTATTCCACGGGCAACCTTTAAGTTGTCATCATCGATGCCCATGTGATGGTACATGTCTTCACCGATCAGTCGGAAAATAAGTGTCTGATCTCCCACTAACGCTTGGTCGTGAGATTCGGCGTAACTAATGGTTTTCTCATCTGGTCTGCGGTTGGTAAGTTCAAACCAAAGATGACCAGTGGGCCAGTCCTCATCTTTGAAATCTTTTATCAAATGGATCCAGTAATCAGGCACTCCCATTGCAAAGCGATAGTCAAAACCGTAACCGCCCTCTGACTGGGGTCCGGCCAAACCTGGCATGCCGCTGACATCTTCGGCTATGGTGACGGCGTCTGGCTGGACATTATGAATCACTCGATTCGCCAGAGCCAAATAGGTCAAAGCATCTTCATCCACGTTGCTGTTGAAGTAATCGTTGTATGAAGTGAATACTCTGTTAAGACCATGGTCCAGGTAAAGCATACTGGTGACGCCGTCGAACCGAAAACCGTCAAAGTGGAACTCGTCTAACCAGTAGCGACAATTGGAAAGCAAGAAATGCAAAACCTGAGGTTTGTAATAATCGAAGCAACGTGAATCCCAAGCCACATGTTTTCCACGCGAACCCGCATGAAAATACTGAAATGGTGTCCCATCGAAGCGGCTCAATCCCTCCACCTCGTTAGACACGGAGTGGGAATGAATCAAATCCATGAAAACGGTAAGTCCTTGAGCGTGAGCCGTGTCAATCAGGAGTTTCAAATCCTCTGGCGTCCCGAATCGCGATGAGGGAGCGAAAAAGCTTGATACCTGATATCCAAATGATCCATAATAGGGATGTTCTTGAATAGCCATTAACTGTACCGTGTTGTAACCGGCATGGACGATTCGCGGAAGCACACCTTGAGTAAATTCACGGAAAGAACCGATTTTTTCTTCTTCCTGCGCCATACCGACATGCGCTTCATAGATTAATGGAGCTTCTTTAGGTCGTTTGAAATCGATTTTCCAACGATACGACTGCGGTGGTAACCATACTTGGGCGTTGAAAATCAAGGTTTTGGGATCTTGAACAACCCGTCGAGCATAAGCTGGAATGCGATCACCTTCGCCGCCTGCCCAATGAATACGGAGTCGAAACAGATCACCATGCGCCAATTTGTCGGCGGCCAAGTGAATTTCCCAGACACCAGAATCATTGATTTTTTCCAGCTCAAATTCTCTTTGCTCTTGCCATTTGCTTATGTCTCCAATCAGGTAAATCGCCGTTGCATTTGGCGCCCATTCACGGAAAACCCATTCGCCTCGTCGGAAATGTAGGCCGAAATATTCGTGGCCAGAGGCAAACTCTGCAAGGCTCATTTTTCCCTGTGTAAGACGCTGCTCTGTCTCTTCAATACGCTCCAAGCGGTGTCGAATCTGATCAGAAAACGGCGCGAGGTACGAATCGCAGCTCAGCAGGCGACTCAATCGGCTTTCAAGACCACTCATCAAAATACCTTACTCTGATTTAACATACAAGTAATTTAATTCTTTTTCTAGAAGCCGAGAACAAATCGAAATATCTTGCTATCGCATATTTTCAGTTTAAAATGGAGTCCTGTTTCGGTAATGTGCAAAAGAGGGCTATGCAGCTGACAAACAGTCCAGAAAAATTTTTAGCACGCGTTGAACAGCTTAATATTAGGATAGGTAAATAGAAACTGGAAAGCGTTGGTCAGAGGACTATTAAACAAGGTGAATTCATGTCCGGAAGGTACTATGAGCGTGATGAAGATTGGCTAGTCACGTGTCCTGAATGCCATGGTAAGGGCACAATAGGCACTGGGGATTCTAGAGTTCGATGCTCAAAATGTGATGGAGCAGGAAAAATTAGAAGATAACAAAGGCAGTTTAGTGCACACGGCTACATTATATAACTCTTAATTAGTCAACTTGATGATTCGTAGAATCGGTTATTTCTGCAAGTTCAATTGTGCTAGTTATTAGGAGCCGACCCAATTCTTTAAAAGTTATCCTGGAAATATCTGTTATTAACCACTATAGTGAATGTTGGCGCCACACTTATCTTCCTCTTCACTCCGTTTGGCAGCCTACATGGTTTTGCCCAGCCGCCCAGATGGCCCTCTTGGTTCTTCTTTTGATGTCAAAATTGTTGTACTCTACATAATCTTGGGCGAAGTAGTAAAAGGAACTCGTGAGAAGGTCCCTCGAAAACTTGCTGTCTAAGTCATCCAAATCTTATCGAGCAGGTAAATCTCGCAGTTATTGGACGCGTGTCAAAGAGCCAATGAAGTAATCACAATTTGCATGTCTCTGTAGCCCTCCAGCCACATAGCTATTTATCCCCTCACCTGGTCATAATTGTACAGTTAGAGAATGCTAAGTTGGTTGAAAGTTATGGCTGCTCCTGATGATATAGCGAATCAGCAGACACCTTCAACTTGGGTTAGTCCGAAATGTAGCACGCGCGTAAACTGAACAAATTGGTATAAAAAGTAATGGATTTGAGAAGAATGTCCAACGACGAAAACACGGATCTCCTGCTTGGTTTGGGTTTGAGCCTTAATCAAGCCAGGGTGTACTTAGCTATACTTAAGCTGGAAAAAACTACGGTAGGACAGGTAGCGAAGTTTTCAAAAGTGCACAGGGAAGACGTCTATAGACTTTTGCCGTCACTCGAAAAAATGGGCTTGATTGAAAGATTGATAGGTAAACCAACTGAGGTTCGAGCTACTCCGATTTCGGATGCCTTAAGCCTCCTGGTGGCGGAAGAAAAAAGCAAATCTGATGAACGGTTGACGGGTATGAGGAGCAGTGTCCAGAGGCTGTCCCTTAAAGATTGGAAACAGCCGCTTCCTGGAGAAGAAAGCATCTACATACTTATAGCAGAAAAGAAAGCAATTTTGGCAAAGACTTCAGAACTAGTTGGAAACTCTAGAAAAGAAATCGCGTTGATTGCAGACAAGGCAAGAATTTTACCGGTTTTGTCTCAGTTTTCAGATGAATGCAAGCAAGCAATAAGGAAGGGGGCTCAGATTCGACTAATTTTTGAAGGAGAAAGACCGGACAGTTTGCTTAAAGAAAAAGTGCAAAAACTCATCGGTGAGGCTTCGGTTCACGTCAAGTTTCATTGTGAACCTTTAAATCACTTCATAATGTCCGATGACAAAGAAGCATTGATTACCACCTCCAAAGAAACTGGATTAGGCGAAAGCCCTTCTCTTTGGACAAACAACAGCAACCTCATAGGCGTACTAAGAACAGGGTTTGAATCCGACTGGAAAAAAGCTGAAGACTAACCTAAAGAATTTAATTTTTCTTGTCGTTTCATGCACTAAATGCCTTTATAGCGGTTGTCGGTGTGGGGTCACATCCACATGGGCTTAACTCTGTCAATGACCAGTTATAAGGTAGCCTAAATCATGTGCGTAAAGGAGGGATAAATAAGTATGAATAGTAAGGATTTTTTAGATAAAGATGTGTTTGCTGACGACCAGAAAATTGGCAAAGTCAAAGAATTAGGAATAGATCCGGAAGATTGGAAAGTAAGTCATCTTGAAATCGAGTTGACCAAGGATATAGCTGAATCAGTGCTTGGCGCAAAGAAAGGTGGAGTACGGAACATGTTGGCCGTTTCATCCCTAGAGAAAGGGGTTGCACGCTGGACAGACAAGGGACTACAACTGAAAGTATCAAAAGACCAGCTTCACATGTACCTAAGACCAGTAAATAAGACTTAGTTGTGGAAGTCAAAGGGTTTTGATATAGAAGTGGAATTGAATAGCGAAGTTGAGCGGAGAGGTTTTGGGATTGTTGAGGTACCCATTAGCTACAGAAAGAGGCGTGGGGAGAAGAAATTGAAGGTAAGCGACGGCGCAACCATTTTTAAAAGAATTCTGCTAGAAACCCGCTGGCCTTTACTAGATCAAAATCAGCGTGCGCAATTATGAACAAGCATTAATTGGAGGTGAACTGAAAAAGTGAAGAATAGATTTGCTTATTGGGGATATATCTTAGCGTTAATAGGCGGAATACTCATTATCGTCTTCGGCTTTCTGGGTCTTATAGGGAATTCTTTAGGAAGTGCTTTCTCGCCAGCTGGTTACTACGTAAGCGGAGCAATGTACAGTGTTGTGGCAATAATTATAGGTGTAATCTGCGTGATTGGGTCAAAGTCCGTTGGAACCTTAGTATGGGCGATAGTGCTGTTAGTGCTTGGAATCGTTTCAGGCGGAATCGGAGGAGTCTTAGTTATTATCGGAGCCCTTCTAGGATTAGTATCAATATTCGTCAAGTCATAGCCTGGATAAACGACGCCAGATTCAAATGAGAAAAAGGCTACCATATTTCTTTTATTCTCTTAAGCAGATTCGAGTTGCCCAGTTCTGACTAAATAAAAAAAATGAAGGGAAATGTTAGGTTTAGGTCACCGCTGTGGTTTGATCAATGATCTTGGCCATTGGAGCATTCTTCTTCACTGATGCTATGCCATTTTCGGCTGACTGTTTTGATAGGTAGGATTGGCTTACAGTAATTATCTGCCCGTTAGCAGCTTTCAGATGGAAACGGAACCTTTCAGGAGCATTGAATTGAATTTCAAAAACTGGGTCTTGGGCAATTCCAGCTACATGCTTTGTCTTTGCCATAGCCCCTGCCGCCGTTGAGAGATCAGAGATCTTTGCGATTGGAGCGTTCTTCTTTATTGAATCAATGCCTTCAATGGCCGACTCTTTTGCTCCGTAAGCTTGGCTTACAGCAATTATCTGCCCGTTAGCAGCTTTCAGATGGAAACGGAACCTACCAACAGCATCAATGAAAACTTCAAAAACTCCTGTAACTTTCGCTACTACCGGTATCTGTTCCGTTATCACTTCAGTGGGTGGCAATGGTTTAGGCGCCGCCTCAACCACCGGCATCGGTTGTGGAACTTTCTCAGCTACGTGACCCATCTTTGTATGCGCGTTCATGGCTTCCATGGTCATGAAGCCCATTCCGCACACAGGACAAGTAAGCTCCATATTTGGCATAAGCACTCTGTCCACAACGTGTATCATTCCGTTATCTGTTACAATGTCTGTGCTTGTAATGTGTGCGTCATTATTGATTATCGGGTTCATGTGAAGAGACCACCAACGGTGGCCGTCAATCTTAATTTCTTGGCCTTGAAGAGTTTTAGCGGTCGTCATTTGACCTATTTCGTCAATCGTAAACTTTCCCGGAACAACGTGGTACATCAGAATCGCCTTGAGTTTTGGAGTATTTTTCAATAGTCCATCGACTGTGCCTGCGGGAAGCAATGCAAAAGCACGATCATCTGGCGCAAAAATCGTGAACGGTCCTTTACCTTTCAATGTTTGAACTAATCCTGCTGCTTCTACTGCTGCTACAAATGTTGTGAAACCTCCAGCTTCAACAGCAATATCAACTATATCTGCCATTCTTTTTCACCTCCTAACTCAACCATTTTTAACTTGGAACCGATTATTTGGGAGTATTAGACGCATCAGGAGCATTGGACGCATTAGGATTATTATATCCGGTTGAAAATGGTGCTTGAAATTTGCCAATGTTCTCTCTGATGATTCCGTAGGCCTTTTCTGCTTCACTGTTAGGCAAATCGCCCAAGGCTAGCGGCTCTCCACCGAGCCTAAGCGTACATTTGATAGTTGACCGCAGCACTCCCTTGTCTAACACCGCGTTTGCTATGTCCCTGTAATTATAATCGGTGTAATTCTTCTTCAAACCAAGCGCGTGAGGATGCCGCAGAATCATACGTTCATTCGTAAAAACTACAGAGTCAATGTTAATCTGAGGATGATATATTTTCTGCTTAATATACAACTCAACCTTCTCGTTCGGACCAAGAATTTTCGCTATATCATCAGGAGCAGCCATAACTTTCAACCAACTTAGCATTCTCTAACTGTACAATTATGACCAGGTGAGGGGATAAATAGCCTTGTGACTGTGAGGCTACATCGACAAGCGGACTTGTGAATCATTTCCTCACCGTTTCAACATGTTCCGCATAGCCTGCAAAATTTCTTTGTATGATTTGGGTGGAGCAAGAGTGTAGTTTTCGTGTAATCTTTTCACAAGCTCAGTTTTTAGAACCTTACCCGCTTGTAGAAGATTCCTTTTACTACTTCGCCCAAGATTATGTAGAGTACCACAATTTTGACATCAAAAGAAGAACCAAGAGAGGCGGCTGGGCAAAACCATGCAGGCTGCCAAACGGAGTGAAGGGGAAGATAAGTGTGGTGCCAACAATCACTATAGTGGTTAGAAGCAAATACTTTCATGGAAAACTTTTAAAGAATGGTCTTCGGGTCCGGATTACCAGCACACCAACGTTCTGACTTTTGTGCCTGAGCTAAACGGTCCAATGCTATAATGAATTTGGAGAAACCGCAAGAGAAATGAGGATCTCAGGTTAGTCTTCAGTTTTTTTCCAGTCGGATTCAAAACTTGTTCTTAGTACGCCTATGAGGTTGCTGTTGTTTGTCCAAAGAGAAGGGCTTTCGCCTAATCCGCTTTCTTTGGAGCCGGTGATCAATGCTTCTGTATCATCAGACATTATGAAGTGATTCAAAGGTTTACAATGAAACTTGATTTGAACCGAAGGCCCATCGATGAGTTCTTGCACTTTTTCTTTAAGCAAAATGTCGGTGCTGCCCCCTTCAAAGATCAGCCGAATCTGAGCACCGTTCTTTACTGCCTGCTTGTATTCATTTGATAACTCAGACAGAATCAGTATGATTCTTTCCTTGTTTGCAATTAACGCGACTTCTTTTCTTGAATTTCTAATCAGTTCTGAAGTCTTTGCCAAAATCGCCTTCTTTTCTGCTATAAGTATATAGATGCTTTCTTCTCCAGGAAGCGGTTGCTTCCACTCTTTGAGGGACAACTTCTTGACCGTCCTCTTCATACCCGATAATCGTTCATCAAATTTCCGTTTTTCTTCCGTCACTAATAAAGTTAAGGCATCCGAAATCGGAGTAGCCCGAATCTTAGATGGTTTGCCGAGCAATTTTTCAATTAGGCCCATTTTTTCAAGTGTTGGCAAAATTCTATAGACGTCTTCCCTGTGCACTTTTGAAAACTTCGCTATCTGCCCCGCCGTAGTTTTTTGCAGTTGAAGAATTGCTAGGTAAACCCTTGCCTGATTAAGACTTAAACCCAAATCAAGCAGGAGGACCGTGTCTTCGTCGATGGACATTTTCAACTTTCGTATTTCTTCGTCGTTAAACATTTTCAGTTCCAGTATTTCTTCTATCAATTTATATTTAAGTTTTTATTCGTTTTCGCAAAATATGTAACTATCTTCACTTTTCGAATAGTTGTGTTGTTCTGATTTTGAAAGTTTCCACTTATGCTAAAAATAAAAATTGCTGTTAAAGCAGTTGGAACAAAGCTTATCTGGAATACGGCTGGAAAAATATTGAGGGCTTGTTAAATTAGTAATTTCACAATTAATCAGCGATTGTTCTATATTGAAAAAAGAGGGAGGTTTAGTTTAACTGAATACGAAGCCGATGATTACGCCTATTATGAATCCGATGGTTAGCGGTAGTATGCCTATGATGAGTGCACCGTATTGGTACACAATGGAGCCGTATTGGGTTGCATAATTTTTCAACTCGCTAAGACTCAAGCCAAAGAAGCCGAAGTAGGCAACTATGAAGAGTACAATTGCAGCTATAATGGCGATCTTAAGGAATAAATGGATCAGATAACCCACGATCAAACCGATGACAAATATTATTACCATCAAGACAATTGGTGGCAAGCCACTTACGCTTCCAGAAGTTATGAAATGAATTACTTCACCTATCGCGTCCAAACTCCGCAACTCCACAGTTAAGTTACATAGGAGTATCAATGGCTATTAAACTTGTGTAGCTGTAGCCCCCCAGCAACAGAGCGCCTGCTATTCAAGGATGTGGAAAATTCAGGTTTCTGACTCAAAACGTGCGCTATCTGATTCTTGTTTTTTGTTTTGCCGTTTATGACCTATATGCGTAGTCTGCTTAGTGTTTTGTTGTGGTTTTTTTAGATGTGGGGGAAGAATGTTCCGGGTACTGTTACATGGAAGAGGGCTCCGAATATTATGCTTATTACGACGAAGAGTACCCATGCCAGTATGGCTATTGCGATGCCGCCTAGCCAACCCGTTCTGAAGCTTGCTTTGTAGACCCATATCCAAGCTATGAGAGCCAAAATTAATGCGATTACGTATGCCGTTGAGCCGATTACTGCTCCCAGAAGGTAACCTACTATAAACAACGTGATAGCATAAACTATTGGGCCAACCAACGTCGCAATCATAGCGTCTCCAAAGGTGGCTTTTCCGCCAGTTACTGCTTTGCCAGCTAACCACACGGGTATTGAGACTATTATCCACAGAATAATCAAGCCAATTATAGTTACAAGTACACTCGTCAAAGTCATATTTCCAATAATTAGATTGCTCAAACAGATTACCCCTAATAATAATCAAGTTTTTTCTTTATAAACTATTTCCCTGACCCAGATTCCACATAATCGATCTGAAGAGTTTAAAAGCGTTAATGCATCCTGAACTTTCCAACTGCATTGTCACAAAAAAGTTCAATTCCCTTCACACATAAGCCATTCTTGAGCAAAACCGGGTTGATATGCAAAGTTGCTGTGTCTTCACAGTCACAAACAATTAATTTCTGCAATAAACGACCTTTTGATAGAGGTGACATGAACGTCCGAAGAGGAGAAAAAAGTTGAAAGTTCTGCTAAAAAACTGGACAAGCAGTCGACCAAGTCATCAGGAAAGGCAGGGAAGTCGTGAATGATTTTGGGAAGGGAATAAAGAGTTCAAAATTCCCCTTTCTTGCAAAACAAAAAAGAAAAGTACTTGTTTTATCTATGTCATTCGCTGTTTAATTAATCTTGGAGGATGGGGGCGGTTTCTAACAATTCTGCTGAAGAAAAAAACGTTCACCATTACATAGAGAACTTTTGGCTATGGATGGGGATTCATCGTGGCTTTATCTCAAACTTATTTGAGGGTAAGGCGTCTCTATTATGCAGACATAAATTGACTCGCAACTGCAATCCTCGATCAACGCGTGCGCTAATAATAAAATTTTAATTGAGGTTGAGGTTGAAATCTTTGAAAAACAAGGCGCACAACTATCAGGAAACATTAAGGATAGGTCTTAGACTTTACCGTGGATTAATTTTAAACTCGTTCGGAGGAAAAGCGCCGTTATTTGGTGGACATAAGTTAACTTATAACTGTAATCTCAAGTGTAAAATGTGCCCCTTTTGGAGGCGATCTAGCGAAAATTTAAGCACTAAAAAGGAAAAAGAAATTCTGAAGCAAATGTACGATTCAGGTGTTTGCGCTGTTGGGTTTGAAGGGGGAGAGCCGCTCTTGAGAAAAGACTTGCCTGAAATTTTAGCCTATTCGTGTTCTCTGCCTCTACATACAAACCTCATCACCAATGGCACGCTCCTCAAATCAAGAATAGATGAAATAGCACCATACATCAACGGTATCGTCTTTGTTTCATTAGATGGCTTGGAGAAAACTCACGACCAGATAAGAGGCGTTAAAGGCTGTTTCAAAGAAGCGGTACAGGGCATAACTGCAGCCAAAAAGAAGGTTTCTGTCAGGATTAATACGACCATAATGGCTGATAACATCCATGAAGTAGAAGATACGGTGAAATTGGCAAAGGATTTAGGTGTAAAAATAGTATTGTCGGTAGCGCATGAATACTATAACATTGATGAGGCTGCACCTCAAGCCAATGAAATTAAAAAGATTGCTGAACAGCTTATTGAATTAAAGAGAAAAGGCTACCCTATTATGAATTCAATTGGTTATTTTAGAATAATAGCTAAAGAAAAGAACTGGCAATGCAAACCATGGGCGATGGTTAACATTGATCCTTACGGGAAAGTAGTTTTGCCCTGTTACGTCCACAATGACTACGCAAGCAGCGTCTCTGTCTTTGAAACTGGCATTAAAAGTGCGGTTTCTGAGTTTGACTGGGAAAAAATAAAAAACTGCCAGAAATGCAGCCTTCACTGTTATGTTGAGCCCTCTTTGACGCTTTCGTGGGATTTTAAAGCGTACATGCATTGGGCATTGCATATTGACATCTAAATTTTTTGAGAAATCACAGCCTAAGCTAAAGTTGCATAGTTTAGAAAGAGTATTTGGTGAAAACGCTTAAGCATCAGAAACATCTGTTCATAATCAGGTATCTGTAGCAGGGGAAGTGTAGGTTAGTATGGGTTATTCAAAGAGGCAGGGTGGTAGTTACGAGGGAAGACGGGGCCATGGCAAGGGTGTTAAACGGTACCCTGTTGAGGTAGGGGAAGAGTTAGAAGTGGATATTGGGGAATGTAGCCCAAAAGAGGAAGGCATAGCTAGAGTTCAAGGTTTAGTAATACACGTTGCCGGCGCAAAGCTAGGAGACCACGTGAAAATAAAGATAACTCGGATTGGCGGCACAACGGCAGAAGCAAAAGTCATAAAGTAGTACGTACGGCGCGCCTAAAAAGCAAGCTTAAATTCTGAAAAAATCAACGCGACATTTGTGGCGAAATTTAAAGTTTCATTGTTGGTTGGGTACAGTCACATAGGCTTAAGAGTTTTTTCGTCTTCTTCTTTTGTCTCTCGCGGTATGGAGGTGAATGTTTTTGTCTAGGAACCCGCGTTCTTCAAGTATGGAGCCAGAACCCAAAATGACTTCAGACGGCAAATTCCAATGTGCAGCTGACAACAAAACCTTCAACACAAGAGAAGACTATGATAAGCACTACTCAGAAGTGCACATGAGAAGTAGCGGCAGTAAAGGCTGGTAGCCAATTTAATGCCTGATAACGACTATCATACCCCATTTTTTGGGCTGCTAAGCAAAAAAGTTCATTAAAACATGAACACGGCAGGCTATTACGGTCATTGGTTCACAGGGTAATGTTTATTTTAATGTTAAAGAAATGTTTATATCGGATAAACGTGCTTCTGATAGAATTCAGCTATAATTGCTAGCCCCGCAATTTTCACATGGCGGCGGCTCAACCCCTACCGAAACGGCGATTGCCTTGCAGGAATGACGGAGTTGGCCTCCAATTGCGGGGACACGAATGTGGACCTGACTAATTGCTCAGTTAGGTCTGAATTGGGCTTTGACGTATTGAGTGGAATGTTTTTCCCTCCAAATCCAGTTAGGCACAAATCATGCGATAAAGTGTACGAACGTACCACACAAAAAACAGAAGATCCGCAGATTCAACATTGGAGTGTCACAACTCCGGTTGATCCTGCCGGACCCCACTGCTATCGGGATAGGACTAAGACATGCTAGTCGTGCGCTTCCTAGCCAACTTGGAAGCGCGGCATACAGCTCAGTAACACGTGGCTAACCTGCCCTTGGGACGAGAACACCCCCGGGAAACTGGGGCTAATTCTCGATAGGCGAAGATCTCTGGAATGAGTTTTCACCTAAAAGACGCTAAAGTTATGCTCTTTGGCACCGCCCAAGGATGGGGCCGCGACCGATCAGGTTGTTGGTGAGGTAATGGCTCACCAAGCCTTTTACCGGTGCGGGCCGTGGGAGCGGGAGCCCGGAGATGGGCACTGAGACAAGGGCCCAGGCCCTACGGGGCGCAGCAGTCGCGAAAACTTTGCAATAAGCGAAAGCTTGACAGGGCTATCCCGAGTGCCATCCGCTGAGGAAGGCTTTTACCCAGTCTAGAACGCTGGGGGAATAAGGAGAGGGCAAGTCTGGTGTCAGCCGCCGCGGTAATACCAGCTCTCCGAGTGGTGTGGATGTTTATTGGGCCTAAAGCATCCGTAGCTGGCTAAGTTAGTCCCCTGTTAAATCCACCGAATTAATCGTTGGATTGCGGGGGATACTGCTTAGCTAGGGGACGAGAGAGGCAGACGGTATTTCCGGGGTAGGGGTGAAATCCTATAATCCCGGGAAGACCACCAGTGGCGAAGGCTGTCTGCTAGAACGCGCCCGACGGTGAGGGATGAAAGCTGGGGGAGCGAACCGGATTAGATACCCGGGTAGTCCCAGCTGTAAACGATGCAGACTAGGTGTTTGGACGGCCACGTGCCGTTCTAGTGCCGCAGGGAAGCTGTTAAGTCTGCCGCCTGGGGAGTACGATCGCAAGATTGAAACTTAAAGGAATTGGCGGGGGAGCACCACAAGGGGTGAAGCTTGCGGTTTAATTGGAGTCAACGCCGGAAATCTCACCGGGAGCGACAGCAGATTGAAGGCCAGATTAAAGGTCTTGCCAGACAAGCTGAGAGGAGGTGCATGGCCGTCGCCAGTTCGTGCCGTGAGGTGTCCTGTTAAGTCAGGCAACGATCGAGACCCGCATCCTCTGTTGCAACTAGCTTTGTGCTGGGCACACTGAGGAGACCGCCACTGATAAAGTGGAGGAAGGAGCGGGCCACGGCAGGTCAGTATGCCCCGAATCTCCCGGGCCACACGCGAGCTGCAATGGCAGGTACAATGAGTTCCGACCTCGAAAGGGGAAGGCAATCCCGAAAGCCTGCCGTAGTTGGGATCGAGGGCTGTAACCCGTCCTCGTGAACATGGAATCCCTAGTAATCGCGTGTCATTAGCGCGCGGTGAATACGTCCCTGCTCCTTGCACACACCGCCCGTCGTTCCACCCGAGCGACTCTTGGGTGAGGCGCCGTCCTCTGTGGCGGCGTCGAATCTAAGTTTCGTGAGGGGGGAAAAGTCGTAACAAGGTGGCCGTAGGGGAACCTGCGGCCGGATCACCTCCTAAGAAAAAAGCATGAAGAATGCTTAACTGGAGGAGCAAGGAGAACATCAAAACACAGGATACGTCAAAGCCCAATAAACATAGCAATATAGCCCAAAAGCGGGTTACGATTGATTTCTTATTTATTTTACATTTATAGCCAGGTTCTCTTGGTTTCTTTTATGGAGTCGAAATGTGGGTCGTCTGAGATTATTTTGGCTTGGTTCTTGATAGCTGTTGCTGCTATGATGCAGTCGCCTACGGGTAGGTTTTTGTGAGTGCTTTTGAGTATGCCCGCGTCTTTTGCGATTGAAGAAGTTAAGCCCTCTATTTTTAATCCGCTAGCGTTGATTGAGCGATAGGTTATTTCTGCGCTTTCTTTACCCCTTTTTGAGCAAATGAACTGGATTGTTTCAAGGAGTATTATGGTTGGGATTATTCCATTAGCGCTTTGCGTTAACTCCCTCATCTTTTGGTTTGTTTTCTGATGCATTTTTGGGTCTTGTGAATAAAGGTGTTCCAGAAAAAAGCGTGTGTCGAGCACTTCCTTCAAAGGATAGTATTCCTCGCGTAACTTGTCTAATTCTTTCTTCAACTCAGCAACGTCTGCATCCCCAGCGAAAATCCCTGCAAGATCCTCCAGTTTGGGTACTCTTTTGAAAGTCACTGCTTGGCCAACTTTTTCTACTGCCAAAACATCGCCTTCTTTTATTCCAAGTTCCTTTCTGATTCGTGCGGGAATGGTGGTTTGCCCCTTTCTTGTAACCTTAACTGTTTGCATAATAATATCCTTACTACAATATGAAAGTACTACGCTCTTAAAACTTCCTACAAAAAAGAATTGTACTGATTTACTCAGCTAATGATTTAGGGTAATCCCAGATTTGTCGCTTACGTAACGCAGCGTTTTGGCTACCGAACCTTGTCTCAGCAAGATTGAGAAATAGCTACGCTGCAAATGATTTCATAGCATAGCCATATATACGCAAAGTAAACGATACGTTGCAGGGAGGATTACGAGTTGGAATTTAAAGAGGTCGTAGCCAAGCGAAGAAGCATCAGAAAATTCTTGAAAGAAAATATTCCCAAAGAGGCTCTTATGAAAATTCTTGAGGCTGCACGTTGGGCTCCATCAGCTGGCAATTGTCAGCCGTGGCATTTCGTCGTAGTCACTGATTCTCAGACAAAAACTGCAATCGCAGAGATCAGCACTAAATTCAGCAAGAAGCATTGGACCCAGTTCTCACCTGAAAGAGCCAGGTATCTAGCTGCGCGCGGAGGATCATGGGACAAATCCTACATGAAAGACATTCCAATTCTGATTGCCGTGTGTTATAAGCTTTCGGAAAACATGAAGGATGAGCTCATCTTGGGCTCGGTATGGATGGCCGTCGAGAATATGCTGTTGGCAGCTACAGATGAAGGGATAGGTAGCTGCGTGTACACATTCCTAAACAGAAGAGAAGAAAACGAATTTAAAGAAATTCTGCACGCAAGCCAAGGAGAAATCGCCTGCATGATTCAACTTGGGTACGCAAAGATCGAGCCAATCTCTCCCTCAAGGAAACAAATCAAAGAAATCGTATCATTCGAACATCTCTGAAATGAACGCCTAAAATCAATTACTCGATTAGAGTCTTCGTGTAGTCCCAGATTTTGTCGCTTACATAATGCAGTGTTTTAACTACGGGTCCCTTCTTGGTGGCTTTGGCAGCTTCTGTGTCCATGAGACTCTCGCCCAGCGCTAACGCTTTACCAAACTTCACATCTACCACAAGTACAAGGTCGCCTTTGCTGAATTCTCCTTCAATGCGCACGATGCCTGGAGCCATAACGTCTGCGCCCTTGCAAACATAGGGGACAGCGCCCATGTCAACCACTATTTTTGGTGCCTTCGCGGTGAACTCGGTGAAAAGCAGGGTGGGCAAAACCGTATCACCTGCCTTAAAGAGCAATGGTTTTCCGCCTATAAGGTAAATTGTGCCTACTTCGGATTCAACAACTTCAACGTTTACTTTAGCGCCGAAAAGCGCGTCAAGGTCAAGTTTCACATTTGCTTGGGCTTCGGTTAGAACTTGTTTTGCCTCTTTCGCTTTTATGGGGTATCTTCGTTGCTTTGTGGGCATACCGTTTCTCTACGTAAGTCACTGCAGGCATGAAATTTAACTTTGCGCTACAACACGCAGCCGCTCTTTATGAAATGGCAGCTTCTGAAGACTTTAACTCGCGGATCTTTTTCCGGCTTTTTTTATCTTTTTTCATCTTTTCTAGCCTCAACCTGCAACCAATTCAAAATTTAACAAGCTTTTCGTTGTGATTTTGGTTTAACTTAGCGCGATGAGATATAGGTCTGCTGCCACGAACGTTTCGTTGCCTAATACGATTGGTGGCAAGATATAATGGTCAAATTGTTGACTTTTAATTAGGTTGCCTGTTGATGCGTTAAGCATCCAAAGAGCATAGTTTTCGGTCAAGAAGACGGTGTTGTCATTGAAGGCTAACCCGATAGGCGTGTTTGAAAAGGCACCGCTATCATTGATTTGCTGTGTCCATGTAACATTGCCAGTTGCTAAGTCTAAGCTGCATAAGGTTCCATTGTATTGATCATTTACGTTTCCGCTTGACGTTCCTAGTTGTTGGGTAACTGCAAAACTCCAGTATATCTGTTGGTTTTGAGGGTCAACTTGTATTGGGGACGTCGTGACAAAGTTATTTGAGTTAACAAGGGCGAACAGATTTTGACTGTCAACTTTGGTTTTCCATGCTATAGCGCCGTCAGCCATGTTGAGCGCGTAGAAGTTGCCGTTTGATGCTCCGAAAAGCAATAGACCATTGTAGACAGCTGGCTGATAGATTGATGCCCCAACATTAATGCTCCAAAGAATGTCGCCTGAAGCGTCATCCAAACTCAGAATTTGGTTGCCGTTCTCTATGATAACTTGCCCTTGATAAGTTGCCAAAACACTCGTGATACCGTTCAGGCTAGCAATATTACTACGCCAAAGAATAGCTCCGTTATCGGTATTCAACTTAAAAACATATTCGCCTGAAAAATTGCCACCTAACGCGTAAACTATGTTGCCGTCAAATGGGTCACCCCCCAAAGGAAAACCTGCTGCCCACCAAGTGTTCAGGTCTGTTATGTTTCCATAAAGTATGCCTAAAGATGGTGAGTATGCATAGCTTGTTGCTTGCCATAAAAGTTTTTCAGTTGTTGCATTATGGACACTGACACCGTCGGAAATTGCAATTACAAGACCATCCTGAACAATGATGCTGTTGGGGGGCTTTTTAAAGTACAAGTCAGAAAAAAGGGCATTGAAACTCCATTGGAACTTTCCAGTTTCCTCATTTAAGCAGCCAACTTCAGCGCCATTTGTACCACCATACACTTTGCCTCCTGACACCGTGATTCCTGAAGCAAAATAACCGCCTATACTTCCGTTCCAAAGAGATTTGCCGCTTTGGGCATCATAACAGTTTATGTTTCCCCAGATGTCTATAGTAAACACTTTACCATCTGCAGCAGCTATTCCAGTAGCAAAGTTCTCGATAGGGCGCTGCCAAGGAGGGCTTGTTGGAAGTTGTAGTTCTTGGGGTGTGAATAAGCCATTTTCATATACAATCAACGAGGATGCAACTATGATTGCAATCAAGCCTATAACTATCAAAAGCGAAGTACGCCTATTCAACTTAGTACGCCTATTCAATTTCTGATTAGTAAATACTTCGTATATGTGCCTTTAAATCCTTTTCAAATTTTTCTTTTAGGAAAAACTTGCAAGGCTTCGAGAACTATTGATACACTGAAATAGACTTTCAAGAAATACGACAAAAAAGTTAATTTAAACTAATACTTTGTCAAACCCTAAATCAAAAAAACAACCCAAAACAAACCCTGAACCCAAACCCCCTACCTATAGACCTACCCTACTATTTGTGACAAAAATCAAGCACTAAAAGAGCCACAAAAAAGCTGTCATGCTAAAAGAATAACTGCAACTACCGAACTAAAAACACCAGCTAAAAACATCTCTTCCACATAGAAAGAGAACTTAACCTAAGCAAGCCAAAAGAACCCAGCTCATGCTAGATAAGGTTTAAATGTGGAGAGTTCAAGTATAGAAGAGATATGCAAACATGAGGATTCCAGAATGAGCGAAATGACAACCGAAATCCTTGAGCAGAACCTCAGCAAAATCGTACTTGTACGACTCAAAGGCGGAAAAAGCCTCAGGGGAAGACTGAAGGGTTTCGACCAGCACCTAAACCTAGTTTTAGAAGAGACAGAAGACACAACAAACATTGAAAACCAAAAGAAACTGGGACTAATAATCGTCCGCGGAGACAACGTAGTCCTTATTTCACCATCGCCTAGGTGACCGCCATGGGAAAAGGCACACCATCAATGGGCAAGCGCCAAGGCAAAACTGTTCACATAAAATGCAGGCGCTGCGGAAGACGCGCATACCACGTACGCCATAAACGTTGCGCAGCATGCGGCTACGGAGAAACCACAACCATGCGGCATTACACTTGGATGAGAAAGACTCTTCAAAGAGTAAGAGTCGTCTAACCTCAAGTTCTATTGCTTTATTACTAATTTTATTTGTTGCTAAGAAAGAATAGCCAAGCAGTCTCCACCAAACTTTTTGTCAGCTTTTTATTTCGCGTCTCTTTCAGGGAACTTTTCCACTATTTCAGTAATCGTGTTCATGTTTCGGGTGGTTGCCTTCAGTTTTAGCTTTGCTTCAAGAAAAGGGTTAGGTAGCCCTCCTTCGCCGCCGCCGTGAGTTACACTGAAAACCTCGTTGCCCTTCACTGAAATTATTTGCGCTGTTGATTTCGGAATGGTCAGAGGCAACTTGAGCGGAAACTCCGACGGCGCATCATCAAGAAACGTTACCAGAAAACTGGTTCCTTCTTTATTATAGCCGTTGAAGGGTTCAAGATTAACTATTACCTTGAGCTGTGGGATGGAGCGCACAAACGCTACCACATCGTAACCCAACGACTCACGAAGCTTACTTTCTACTTTTCTCTTAATTTCGGTTGGATTTGCCTCGTCGGTTTCGAGGATTACGTTGCCGCTTTGTTTGTGTGTCGAAACGTTTTGGTATCCTAAGCAGATGAAGGCTTCTTGCAACTTTGCCTTGGTGACAGCATGGTTGCCGACGTTAATCGCCCGAAGGAAAATGACAAAACGAGCCATGAAAAAACAGTATTGTTGATAGCTAATAAATCTGTTTTATAAAAAACTAAGAAGTAAGCAGAACGCTTACTCGGTTCCTGAGCTATAGTAGCCTTTGTCTATCTTGACAAAGATCAGTGGACCTTTACTTTGCGCCATCTCACGAGCTTTCCTCAATGCTTCATTAACCACCGTGAAAATTCGGTCTCTGTCGCTTAGGTTTTGAACGCAGTTTTCTCCAAGCTCCATCTTCAGTAGATTTTCAGATAAGATTTCGGTTCCGCAGATTTCCCCGTTTTTAACTAACGTAGAGACTATGATCTCTTGGAGTTCTTGCTTGTGCTCAATTTTCTTCCATAGTGGTTCAGCGTTAGCGAGAGTTTTTGAAACTTTATTCCATCGGCTAGCATTCTGGTCGCCTATGAGAAGCTTAACTCGCTCCTTCCATTTTTTGAACCAAATGCCAATCCAAACAGTTAAGAACGCGTCTAGCTCCGATGAATCTTCCTTGAAAATGTTCGCCAACCTTTCAACCAGTTCGCATTGGCTTGCTTCTTTCCCCATCAAATCCCAATGAAATTTAAGGAAATTCGTAAAGTCTTGACAAGCAACCTGCAAAACTTTGCGGTCCGACCCCATAACATCTAGGGCTGAATCCGCGTCTTTCAATTTCTCCCCTATCATCACTTCAACAAAGTTCATTCTGATTCCCGCTCTGAAGCCCTCTCCATATGATTAAAGATCAAGCTTTTAATTAAACTTTATTTTTTCGGCGATATATAACTGAGTAAGTCGGGTTATAGCAATATTTCAAATTCTGATATGTGCCGAGATTTATTCGATAAATTTTGGAAGCGCATTAACATCTTTTAAAATCAAATCTGGGCATTCTTTGATAAGCTCTTCGCATTGAAAAAGCCCAGATAAAACTGCCACAGTTCTTGCGCCTGCTGCTTTCCCAGCGCGCACATCGTTAACCGAGTCTCCTGCGATGATGCAGTCGCATATTTCAACATCAAGGGCTCGGACACATGCAATTAATGCTTCCGGCGAAGGCTTAGGCTTAGAAGTATCCAGCGCGGTTACAACGTAAGTGAAATATTTTGATATACCAAAGCACTCTAGCTCTTTTATTATGGCTTGTTTTGGAACATACCGCATCGTTATTAGGGCAAGTTTAGTCTTCGCCGATAAGGTTTCAAGCGTTGCTGAAACTTTAGGTATAAGTTTGGTTTTTTCTCGGGTGATTGAATAGTAAGTTTCAAAGTATACGCTTAGGAATTTTTTAGAATCACCCTTTATGATATCGCTGATTGCGAGACCTTTTTCGAGCCTTCTAGGAATCTCAAAGGCAACATTTTCTCCTGGCGGTTTTTGTCCGCAGGCTTCGAAAGCTATTCTTGCTGCTTCCATGTAGGCTTCCCTGGAGTCAACTATTGTGCCGTCTAAGTCAAAGAAAATGCCCTTTACTTTCAACCCGTTTTCGTTCATCAGGCTATCTCTGGCTGTTGAGAAATGATTCTTTATTTCTTAAATGTTTCTTATAGTTTTTGATGAATTAATCTTGCTGTATTATTTCTATATAGAGTATGAAGAGAATCTCTATAGGAGCCTCAACATAATTTCTACTTTGAAAATATGTAGAGGTGAAAAAAAATGCTCTCAAGAGATTGCGATGGCTGCTCAATGATTAAGGAATGCAGTGTACGATACAAAAAAACTTCAAAAGGCGACAAAGTCTACTGCCCAGACGGAACAGCTCACCTGATCGACAATTACAGCATAAATCAAAGCCCCGATGTAATCTGCTTCTTTGAAGCCTTTCAATAAAAAACGAAATAGATAACTTAGCATGTCACTAAATGGATGAAAGGCAGAGCAGGCATATACTACTTTATTTTTCTTAAAATCGAAATAAATGAAAAACATATAAAGAACGTAAAATCTAAGGCGGCCAAGACTTGGCATCAAGATTAACCCATGCTTCCTGCCATCAAACGTTGTCCAGCCGAAACAGATGAACCCCATTCAATGAATACCATTAAGGGCAAAAACTATCTCAAGCTTAACAGTCAAACTCAACCTTTATTATTCATTCATTTAAATGCAGAGATAGGATTCTTAACTGAGCGCCAAAAAAAGGAGGTTAAAAAACTAGCCTAGGACTGAGTCGACATTTAAGTTTAGCACAACTTCAGAAATGTCACTGGCATACTCCGCTGTTCGCCGCTCACTCTCAATCACTAGTCGCAAGTTGACGGTCTCTTCGATCTTGGCATTTTGCAAGTTAAGAACAGTTTCCTTCTCTAATTTATGCACTTGGCTTATTTTTTCAATTACGCTCTCAGCCAAGTTAAAGTCGTGCCTAAACAATGCATCCATCGCGTTCTCAAACATTGAGTTAGCCAATATGCTTAACTGATCCATTTTTTCTAAAAGAGTATCATTTACGGGTTCTTTTAACTGGAGTGTATTTTCAGCGATTTTGGTTGCGTGATCAGCGGTTCTCTCAACGGATTTCGCTATTAGCCTATATCCTAAACAGTCTTTCTGGGTGTTTAATCCGATTTCTTTGACGATTCTTGGGTTTGAAACTGCCAGCTTCAGCAGACGCACTATGTACAGGCCAAAGCGGTTTACTTCACGGTCAGTTTCAATAACCGATTTTGCAGCTGAATAATCCAGCTTCTTTAATGAGGCCATAGCTTCTTTATGCATGGATGAGGCGATTATTGACATTCGGCTGAGTGCATTTTGAACCGTGAGTTCAGGATAATTAAGCAGAACCTGCAGAGTCAATTCGGTTGGAGTGTCAATTACGATTTCTGTTCCAACCAAGTAATGCCTAGCAAAATTTTTGAGGTGATTTCGAAGCTTTGATGAGAGCACTTTTTGTCCTTGCGCCCTGATATGCAGAATGTTGAAGCCATCTAAATAGGCGGAAATTGCCGTTCTCATGACAGCGTCAGGATTGTCGTTTAACGATGCCTTGATGAAAGCTTCATCTTGTTTCTCTTTTTTTACAAACTTTGAAGGTGCTATGGATAAGGATCCATCGTCTTCCTCGCGGACCATCATTGAGCTTCCCCTTTTAAGCTCATTTCGAATCGCCCAATCCTTGGGTAATGAGAGTATGAATGTTGATCCGCCTGTCACTTGAAGCTTACGTTGCTCTTCGTTTTGTTTTTCTACTTCTTTAGTCAACGTCTTAACGCTCAGTTACTTTTTTATTGTGCATCAATATATTAGTTATATCTATATAGACTATAAATTTTATGGAAATTTACTAAATTTACTATATAAAATTCTTGCTTTTTTAGTTATAAAAAAAGTTTTATCAAAAATATGAGACCTAAATATACCGCTATAATCGCAATATTTGCCATCGCCACAATAATAGGCGCAGTAACAAAGTACGCTTACTAATCAAAACCGATCAACAGCATATCAATAACTTAAACAATGATGGTGCAGGCTGCCCTCCAAGTTATACGTCATCCCTTGATTTGGCAGTGAAAAAAAGTTAGATTTAGTTTAAAATTAGAATTTTCTTTTTTCTTGTTTTTTGTTTTTTGTTGTCTTTGCAATTGTCACATCTAAGCATTTTTTATGAATTTATGATCAATGTCTGACGTTATATAATAATACATATGCGTATCATTTAGATATATATTCTATAGTGTTTATGGAGGGCACACTCAAATAACAAAGCACTAAATAGGCTTTATTGAAGGAAAAAAAATGAAAAATACGTATATAATTATAGCAGCAATTGTCGTAATCGTTATCATTATAGGAGGCGTCTTCGCCTACATCTACATATCAGCCCCCGCAAAGAAATCTACTTCAACACTAGCGGCAGCAACAGTAAACGGAGCAGGAGGTACACTTGTCTACCCGTTAATGACTGTTTGGCAAGGAGCCTATGGATCAGCTGAACCTCAAATAACAGTCAACTATAATCCAGTCGGAAGCGGTACCGGAATTACTGATTTTACAAAACAATTAGAAGATTTCGGAGAATCGGATGCGCCAATGACGGCGGTACAGTACGCGGCACTTCCCTCAGGCACAACCGCTCTAACCATACCAATATCTGCCAGCGCAGTCGTACCAGCATATAACTTAAAGCTTGCTAACGGTACTGTTGCTCAGGATGGCCTCAAGTTCACAGGCGCAGTTCTCGCTGACATTTTCTTGGGAACTATAACTAAGTGGAACGATCCCAAAATCGTAGCTCTTAACCCAGGCATACCTTTGCCGGATACACTAATAACCACAGTTCACCGATCTGACGGAAGCGGAACCATGTTCGCCTTCACCAATTTCCTCTACGATTCAAGCAGTACATGGGCATCACAGGTTGGAAAACCAAGTACTTCTCCAGCTTGGCCATCCGCTCCAGCTCAAATAGCGGCTCCCAAAAATGCCGGTGTGGCAGCAGCCATTGCTGAAACCAATGGCGCAATCGGTCCGCTTGAAATTGCCTATATACTTGAAAACACAGGTCAAACATCACTTTACTATGGCAGCGTTCAAAATGCAGCGGGCAACTACATCTTAGCTACTGTGACAAACATAGCAGCTGCGCTTCAAGCAGGAGCCGCTGCTGGTCTTCCAGCTGGAAATGCTGCATGGACAAGTGTCTCTATAGTCAACAACATATTCAACGATACAGCAGCCACTACTGTCTACCCAATCGCGACCTTGACTTACGCTCTGGTATATCAAAACCAAAACTATAACAGCCGCAGTTATGCTGAAAGTGCTGCTACCGTCAACTTCCTTTCATGGATTGTGAACTCAGGTCAATCATTAGGAAAAGGGTTAGGCTACGTTCCATTGCCAGCCAATATAGTCTCCGTTGACGATGCAACACTCAAGTTGATAACCTACAGCGGAACGGCAATAATCTAAGATTTAATAGCTATTCATCCCCATCTTTTTTTAATAATAACGAAAAAATGCTGAGGGCGCAAAATTGCAATCCAGACTGTTAAGAGGAGATACAATATTAAAAATCCTTCTTGCCGCTGCAGCTTTATTCATTATAGGTCTTCTTGTTGCACTTGCAGTTGAACTTTATCTGGGTGCATCCGCCTCAATATATAAATTCGGACCAGCTTTTTTGATTGGTTCAAAATGGATACCAAATGAGAATATACTTGGTGCTTTGCCGTTTATTTATGGAACATTATTAACATCAGCAATTGCTATCATCATAGGACTCCCAATCAGCTTAGGAGTAGCTATCTTTATCTCAGAGAAGCTAAAAAGCCATCAAACCTTTGGTTATTTATTGGGAACAGTAGTTGATCTCCTAGCGGCTGTGCCCAGTGTCATTTACGGTCTATGGGGGATATTAATCCTGATCCCGTTATTGCGTGATTATGTGGAAAGGCCCTTACATAATTCTCTTGGTTTCATCCCATTATTCTCGGGGACTCCTTATGGATTTAATTTTTTTACTGCAGGAATAATATTAGCTGTAATGATTATTCCAACAATATCTGCAGTTTCTAGAGATGTTTTAAATGCAGTTCCAAATAGTCAGCGTGAAGCTATGTACTCGCTTGGCGCTACAGAATGGGAAGTCACGCAGAGAAGCGTCTTGCCCTATGCCAGGTCGGGTATATTTGGTGCATTCGTTTTGGGGCTGGGACGTGCAGTGGGCGAAACAATGGCTGTCACCATGGTGATCGGCAACATTCCTGCAATTACTGCGAATTTGTTTTCGCCGGGTTACACTTTATCTTCGTTAATAGCAAATGAATTCGGCGAGTCTTCAGGACTTTATGAATCCGCCATAATTGAAATAGGACTAATCCTGTTTCTTGTAGCTTTATTAATTAACGTTTTTGCCCGATTTCTGCTCTGGAGGATGACCCGTGGAACACAGGTTAAAGTTTGAGGGAGTTATGATATGACAAAACCTAATCTGCCCACGAGTATTTCGCTCTGGCGAAAAATCGTTGACAAGTTAATGACCATATTAGTGATAGTAGCTGTGGTTCTAGCCGTAATACCCCTGATATTCATTCTCGGAGACGTCTTCATACGAGGGGGAGCAGCCATAAACATAGGCTTCTTAACTCATTTGCCGACTGCGCCGAATGTTGCCGGCGGAGGAATAGCTAATGCACTAGTCGGTTCTTTTACAATGGTGGGTTTAGCTGCCCTTATTTCCATACCAATTGGTGTTGGAGCAGGCATCTTTTTTTCAGAATGGTCTACATCTCAGCTTTCCACGGTTTCAAGTTTTATGAACGATGTGCTTACTGGATTTCCTTCAATGGTGCTGGGACTGTTCATTTTCATTGTAATTGTATTGACTACCAAACAATTCTCTGGTTTTGCAGGCGGTGTCGCTTTAAGTTTAGTAATGATTCCTATAATTGCAAGAACAACAAGTGAATCTCTGAAACTTGTTCCAACGACTTTGAGAGAAGCCTCGATGGCTCTTGGAATCCCAAGATGGAAAACCGTGCTCAGAGTCGTTATAAGCACAGGGAAAAATGGGCTCTTAACTGGAATATTGTTGGCGGTGGCACGTGCAACAGGAGAGACAGCTCCATTGTTATTGACAGCGGCTACAAGCGAGCATTTTGCAACAAGTTTATTCCAGCCAACAGCCTCATTAACAATTCTCATCTATAACTATGGTACTTCCCCGTACTCATCTTGGCAAACTCAGGCTTGGGGAGCAGCTTTAGTTCTAATACTCATCATGCTCGCCTTGAATCTTACGGTCAAGCTTACAATAGGAAGAAATTTAACAGGGACAAGAATGGAGATGTAGGTAAATATTAAAATTCAATAGGGTAAATACAAAATCAAGTCAGGAGGGACAGCAGGAATAAGTAAACATAAAAACCTGGATTTATCGACAGTTAAGCTATCAACGAAAGACTTGAATGCTAGTTTTGGCAAAGTCCAGGTTTTGAAGGGAATCAACTTAAACTTCCCTGAAAATAGGGTAACTGCCATTATGGGTCCTTCCGGATGCGGAAAAACCACATTGATAAGATGCCTCAATCGAATTCACGAATTAACTCCGAATGCAAAAGTCGAAGGAGAGGTCATTTTGGATGGAGTAAACATTTATTCTCCACAGGTTGATCCAGTTGCAATCCGCAGAAGAATAGGCATGGTCTTCCAGAAGGCCAATCCCTTTCCGACAATGTCAATATACGATAATGCGATAGCAGGCTTGAAACTTGCTGGTGTAAGAAACAAGGAGATGCTCGACAGCGTGGCAGAAAGAAGTCTTCGGATGGCGTTTCTCTGGGATGAAGTCAAAGATGATCTCAAGAAATCGGGAGTTAACTTGTCTGGGGGGCAACAGCAGAGACTATGCATAGCACGAACTCTTGCGGTTGAGCCAGAAGTTATTCTAATGGATGAACCCTGCTCCGCTCTTGATCCTATCGCCACCGCTAAAATTGAAGAGTCAATTGTTGCGCTTAAGAAGGAGTTCACGATTATAATTGTGACGCATAATATGCAGCAAGCTGCTCGTGTCTCAGATTTCACCGCTTTCATGTATTTAGGTCAGCTTATAGAGTTCGACAAAACTTCCGAAGTGTTCGAGAACCCAAAAAGTGAATTAACAGAAAAATACATAACGGGAAAGTTCGGATAGTGAATAATATGCAAAGACTGTTAGATAAAGGCTTAGAAGAATTAACAACAATGGTTTACAAGATGGGGAAAGCCGCTGAGAAAGCCGTGGCAATATCAATAAGAGGCTTTCTTGAAAACAAAGACACATCCAACGATGTGCATGAACTCTCCGAAATTCTCGTAGGCAATACTGTTGAGGTTGAGGAAAAAGCGTTTAGTTTGATAGCTAAATATCAGCCTGTAGCTTCTGACTTACGAATCATAAATTCGTACATGAAAGTCGCCTACGATTTTGAACGTTACGGCAGATACGCTTGGGATATATCCTTTATCAGCACGCGTTTCAATGGACAAAGCACTTGTGATAAATGGATATTTGAGTACGTAGAGAAAATGGCTGAAAAAGTTCTCAAAATGGTCGAGATAAGCATTAACTCCATTAAAAGCCTTGATACGGAACTTGTTAAGAAAATGACTAAAAACGAGCAAGGAGTTGATGACATGTACTTAGAGTATCTGGGCAAACTTGTGAAGCAGGCAGGCATCACAAACGAGTGCACCGTCTCCAGTACGCTCGTAGTAAGATATCTTGAACGTATTGCGGATCATGCGACGCACATCATGGAAGCTGTAGTCTACATTGCCACTGGCGAAAAAGTGACCTTGAGGTAACAATCAAAACAAAAATCGCAACCAAAATTTCACAAAAACCCCAAATCAACTGAAGACTGCGCAGAACATTATTTCTTATGACTAAGGGCTTGTTTAGACTTTCCATCAAATGCAAGCTTGATTGAATTAACCAATGTATCAAACCATGTTGAACGTTGCTTTTTTTGCAAAGATGGGGTAACATTCAAAAGAGACGTCTCAACCAAACATTAGAACAATGATACCTCTTCTGAATGTTAATTGGCAAAGCCTTCCAGACGAATACTCCCTTAGCGAACGCGATGCTGACGTATTGGCGCTAATAGAAAACGAAGACTTAACCACATTTACATTCGACGGGTTAAAACGAAGAACAGGACTGCATCCGGAAACGCTCTCTCGCATACTTGTCCGACTAGAGCAAGAGGGCATTGTGAAAAAAGGACCCGAAGGTTACAAGGTCACTCCAAAGATAACTGAACTAAAACTTCACCAAGCACGCAAAGAAGAACCAACAACGCCGCTGATTCAGACTTTCCTTCCATCAGACCTTATGACGCAGCAACTAATCTTGACGCTTAAAGGCAAATGGTTTGGTATGCTACGTTGGCTGGGCGTATCAGAAAATAATCAAGGCGTCACCTTAAAATGGATCACGGAAGACGGGAGCATCCAAATAGCCGCAAACATTCAAGGAACAGCGCTTAACATAGAAGCAAAATTCTTAACAAACCACGACTTAAACTTAGCATTGAAGGCTTCTTATCAGCTTATGACAAATATCAGCAAGCTTTGCCAAAGCTCACACGCAGCTGGAACCGTGGCCAGAAACGTTGCTTATTACGGCGACGCAAGCTATTTGATGCCAGCCTAAATTTTTGTCTGCACTCTTTAATGCGCAGCAAATAGTCACCAAAAGCCTACTTTGCCTCTTATACCTGCTTGAAGGAGTCCGTTTCCTACATTGCCTGACACAGACATACGCCAATTGATAGAAAAATTTCTTGAACAAATCGTGCTTCCCTACAGCGCCTTATTTTTTAGCTGTTTCACTATCTAAAAATAACCTAGCCCTTTCTCCACTCTTTTTGCTACCTAAGTGGTCGAGCAAAAAGTATACCCCTATTTGGACGAGGGCTAACGCTGAAAAATGCAGCCTCATCAGTGAAATGGCTAAGAGCCTACTCGGGTTTTGTTCCATTCATTTGCCTAGGTTTTTGTTTTTTAGGGGTGGAATTGGGAAAAAGCATTTAAAAAGCAACCTACAAGCTAAATTGTTGGTAACGTCTATAATGGCTAAAAAACAAAAAGACGAAGACAAGTTCAGGTCTGCATTAAAAAATTTTGATTATCATTCGTCGCGTTTCTTCTCTATTCTTTTCTTAGTAGTATACATAGTAGCTGTAACTATCTTCTGCATGGAATACAAAATTATTCCGGGTCCTGAATTTCTAGTTTTAGGCATCCTAATTTACTGTACGTACAATGAACGGACTTGGCGTACCTTAAAAGATTGGCTTCCTTTCGTCACGGTGTTTGTCTCTTATGAAGTCATGTACAGTTTCATAGGAACGGTCTCACAGTACAGCCTTAATACAGGACCATACAATTTGGATGTGCGGTTGTTCGGTCAAGTTCCCAGCCTCATTCTTCAAGAAACAATAAAGATGCCTATTTTAAATTACATGGGCGCCTTTTTCTACGGCATATATTTTTTTGTACCAACCGTTTTTGCTTATGTTGTGTGGAAAAAAAGTCCTAAGAACTACTGGAAATACACCGTTGCCTTCGGCATATTAACCTACAGTGCCTTGATAACTTTCCTCTTTTACCCTGTTGCGCCTCCATGGATTGCGGTTCCAGACGTTACTCGAATCTTAACTGGGTCAGTTGATGCTAGCCTAGGTCTTCCTGTTTACAAGACCTTGTTTGATCTTTTAAGCCCAAACGCATACGCTGCATTCCCCAGTATGCATTCAGCTTTGCCGTGGCTGGTCTTTCTTTTCTCGTTCAAAATTTGGAGATGGAAAGCACTCCCAGTGTTATCGATTCCTGTTGGAACCTGGTTTAGCGCAGTCTACCTTGGCGAACACTATTTCACGGATGTCATAGGTGGAATCGCCTACGCCACAATCGCGTTCATTGCAGTCGAGAAACTCTTACCCCTGCTATCTTCAAGAATTGGCTTTTTAAGAAAACATGTGCCCAACTAAAAGATACCATTGCCTAAAGCTAACAAGACATTGGAATCTGGATTTTTTGCTACTCGTAGAATTGAGCAAGTTCCATGGATGATAATTCTTAAATCTGCATAGCGTAGAAATAGCCTTATATGACAAAAAGATTTACAGCTATCATTATCAGTGCTAATGTTATAATGGGTTTGCTTCTTTATCTTTCCAGTCAATTAGTGCTTTCAGAACTCAACGGCGCCACACTAAGCGGATTTACTCTTACCTCAATCGGTATAGCGCCAACACCGGTGGCTGGTCAAGTTACTGTACCGATTGCAATGGTAATGCCAAATTACCCGTTCTATGTCTTTCTCCTCTTTTTGATAGTAAATGCTTGCTTCATAATAAAACTGCTAATAAGCAAAGAAACAAAACAGAATCCTGCTTAGACCAACATAGCGCATATAGAATTAGTAAAGTTCCCAGAGTACATTAAGTCGCTCAATGGTCTCGGTAAGCTGGAAACTTAAATAAGTCTTAAATCTGCGGCATTTACCGAGTTAGGAATTTTGCCAATATTGGCAAACTATACAGGAGAAGCTCTGAAACCTGAGGCATCAACATCCAGGCATAATAGTGCAGCTTTAAAAGCTAGTATACCTTAACAGGGGGAGCGAAGCGGTGAATATTTTGAGTCAAATAGTACACGGAAGAATAGTTAATTACAGAACAGGCCCAAAAGCACAAACGTCAAGAGAATGCTTAATTGAATTTGAAACGGTTGATACTGCATCTTTGGCGGGCAAACTCACAGGGCAAAAGGTGACTTGGACGAGTGGCAACAACAAGTTTGTTGGAAGAATTATGGGTCCCCACGGAAGAAACGGCATGGTCCGAGTAAAATTCCCGCATGGAGTCCCTGGTCAAGCGATAGGTACACGGGTTGAATTAGCAAGTTAACCCAGTTTCTTTTTGATTAAAAATAAAATTAATGCACAACGTAAACGTTATTTTGATAATTCACCTAAGTCTTCGGTTTCATACACGTACTCTTCTAACCGAACTTTCCCACCTTTAACTACCACTTTATAATCCGCTTCACAAATCGGGCAGGCAACTATCTCGCCGTCTTTAACATCATTGATTTTGAAAGTATTTCCGCATTCTGAACATTTTAAGATTATATTTTTTGCCTCTTTGCTTACATTATGAGATAATTATAGTCTCTGAGCCAATCTGACTGATTTTTATGGTAACACCAGAAGATATCTCCTCTGGTTTCCGATCTAACTCTTCCCCTAAAGAATCTTAATCTTTACATGAAAAGGTGTGTGGAACTATATTAGCATAGCTAAGATACAAATGGTTTTTTACGGTTTATTTTATGTTTGTTAAATTTACCTCAAAGCTTTTTATCATTTTAAAAATGCATTTTTTCGTGGCATGGCTTTATAAGCATGGCGAGAGAATTCATAGGTTGAAGAGTTTCTCTTATCCTCTTAGGCTTACCCTTCGTATAACTGATTCTTTTCAAAAAATATTGAGGTAATGAAAATGTGTATGTTGAGAGCGGGTTTAGTTAAGAACTGCCGCAGATGCAAGTCTTCTGTACGGCTAAATTGTGTATATAGAAAGAAAGCATCAAAGAAAAGCTTTGCAGATAACAAGAAAAAAGGCGAAAAGCTTAATTCATAATCAAAATTCCCGAATTCTAACGCTAAATTCTTCTTACTGTAGGATACAGAGGTGAAATAATGTCACAAAGGAATGTTTATGAGGTAAAATGTACTTCTTGCAATCAAACTGCCACTGTACCCTTCAAGCCTACTCCAGGCAAACCAGTTTACTGCAAAGCTTGCTTTGCCAAACACTTAACCAATCAGCCCCTAAAAACGGCAATTACACACGCTAATTTTGAGCCAAAACAGGCGTGGGCACGACGAAGATAGCAGCCTAGCCTAAACCTCTTTTATTTACTTTAACTTCTATTTCTAATGGCATGAAAGCTTGTAATAGGCTTACAAGAAGGCGAATAATTGAAGATCATTAAAGGATGGAAGAAAATAAGCAATCAAGGCGGCTATGTTAACGAAAACACTGGGCAAACTCTCATCATCTCCAAAAAAGCATTCAGTGAAAACTACCATGTTGTGCTCTTTGCTGGAGAGCAAAGGGATGAATCTGAGAGTAAAAAAATTTCGCCTGAGTTCTCCAAGGAGACCAAAGCCGAAGCCTTCGCCTTTGACTGGATGGGAAAGCACCCCAACGGAATGATTGAATCAAAAGATTAAGCTTGGTTTGCCAAATCTTAAAGATGTATTGTTCGAGCAATATAACTAATTTTAATAAAATTTTAATACTAAAACTTTAAAGGTAACCTGTCTTAGGCCATTAAAGAAGCTGCCTCAAAAACGAGGGTAAGTTATCGGTTTCCGTACCTTTTTCTCATGCAAGCTTGACAAAAATTTTTTTTATACCGTCTTATTCGTTGAGGCTGAAAAAGTTGGCCGCAAGAACTGCACCTGATTTGCGCTGTCTGTACAGGATCAAGCAGCTTTAGTCTTCTTTCAATTTCAGCTTTGATTTCAGCGTCACTTTCGGCCTTCAAAGCTCCATTTAACAATATTTTAGCTTGTTCTAAACTTCTATTTCCAAAAACCTTCAAGAAAACGCTATCTGGTTTTCCCACCCCTAATTTTAACGGTAACATGCAAACGAAGTTTGAGGGGTAACTCTGAGACTTACTGAAGTCAACAACGGCGAAGCGGAAGCTTCTTCGAAAAGGATTATCATCCTTACCGTTATGCTCGAAAATTTGCAGCCTCACACTCATTTTAATCAAGTCTCCCTGAATAAAAGTAAGCAAGGTTAATATCTATACCTAAAAAATTTTGTTTCTTTAACATGTTGCTTGCTTTTCAGACCACTTGCAAAGGCAAATTTTCAGAGCAGAGAGAGCAAGCCGAGGATTCCGCCCGCTACAATCATGATTGATGCGACCACGAAGGCTGCTATTTCGTATTTACTGTATTGGTATCCATTCATCACTTTTTTATCTGAGACAAGTTTCCCCAGAAAGTACAGAGACGGTATGATCACTATTGGATAGATAACCATTAGACTAAGCATAAGTTGGATGTAACCTGTTATTGTGGCCACCAAGATTATGGCTGGAACACTTTCAAGCATGTACACAGTTAGAAAAGAGGCTTGTGATGTTTTGCCTGTTGCTTCGAGGACTCCCCAGGCTGAGCCAAGGGATATTACGATAAGTGCAAGAAACCCTGCGAAGAGGAACAACGCCCCCATAATGAGCTTTGCGTACGGTCCAAAGAATGAGAGCACGTTTGAGAGGGCTATTACGCTGATTAATTTGCCTCCATTGGAAAGACGTATTCCTGGGAAAATTAGTATGACCATTAGAACCTCTGATACTATAGCTCCGAGAAGCGTTTCGATACGTTCGTTCTTTAGGTCCTTTGGCTTTTTCTTTCTGCGGGCATCAGCGCCAGAATGATAGTAGAGCATCCATGGCATGATTACTGCGCCCACGCTGGCTGCAAAAAGGAAGTCAAAGGATGGTTTAGTGTAGGGCTGTATTGGGGAAAGCCCTAACGAAATGAATTCTTTCAGGTTGATGGGAAATATGAATGCAGATGCTACAATAGCTGCGACTAACATGAAGCTTAAGGGTATGAGCACCATCTCTGCTTTACGATACTGCTTGCCAACCACCACACCCGTGTGGATCAAGAAAATTAGTATAAGCCCAAATAAAATAGGAAAACCTAGTAAGTACAGACCAATGGCCATGCCCGCGTATTCGGCTGCGTACTCGAGGAAATCGCTTATGCCCATGGGAATAGCGGCAAATATCGCCTTACGGCTTCCGAATTGTTTTCTTGTTGCCTCTCCCAGTCCAAGCCCTGCGCATGTTCCCAGCCTGCCCGCTGCATCCTGAATAATGAAGAGGGGAAAGATCAATAGAAGAAGGATGAAGGCCATTCTGTAGCCGTAGCTTGCGCCGGATTGTAGTGCAGTGATTATTGAGGCTATGTCTATGTCTGCTATCATTACGATCCAAGCTGGACCGAAGTTTCTAAGCCAGTCGCCTACTTTGGAATTCATGTTGACGCCTCTTGTTTAATGTTGTATGTCAAATCGCACGCACTTAGGTCAACCTAAGTTGCATATGCTATATTAACGTTTAGGCACACCTAAATCATTTGCTCCATAAACAACAACGCTTAAACCTCAAAACCTATACGCCAAAATCAACAATTTACCAATTGAAACCAAAATTCATAGTCCACCGCGCGACAGAGCAACAATTAGAACAAACTTTTAAGTCCTTAAACACACATTATTTTAGAGATAGCTACAGATTAACCGACAGTAAGGTGATAAATCATGACGGCCGAAGGCAAACTTGGGCAATTAATTAAACAAAAAAAGCGTTTTTTAAAAGCAATCATGCCAGCCTCGGAAAGCGTCGAAGAGTATCTAGAAGCACTTTGGATATCAGAAGAAAGGGGCGAAAAATTAGCGCACCTCACTTGGGTGGCAGATCACTTAGGAGTAGCAGCGCCAAGCGCCTTAGAGATGCTTAAGAAATTAGAGAAGGAAGGCTATGTAATTTACAAGGCAAGGCAAGGTATCGAACTTGCTGAAAAGGGAAGAAGAATAGCAAAAAGAATTATCCGCGCCCACAGACTGACTGAAGTATTGATGAAAGAAACACTCAAAACGGACATTCGAGAAGAAACAGTTTGCGGCTTGGAACATCACATGGACGAAGAATTCATGGATGCCCTGTGCACACTGCTTAACCATCCGAGAAAATGCCCTCATGGACATCCTATCCCAAAAGGTAAATGTTGCCCATAAACCAGCCGACAGAAAAAGGGTTAAACCTGAAAAATCCTTCCTTCCAATAAGCTTTTGTTTGCGCACGAAAATTCAAGACTGAAGTTCTGCTGTTTATTTAGGCTTAAATTCTAGCTACCCAGCGCTTCCAGTAAAGCCTTGACGTCTTTGATCCAGGTAGCTATTATTTCGAGGTTCTCTCTCTGCCTATATGACACCTTATGCAATCCCTTCATTTCATCAAGTTGGTGTTCGTAGTATCCTAACAATAGGTTTAGAGGCTTTATGAACTGAGTTGTTGACCCGTGGTGCTCCAGTTTGTCGCCTAAATTGTCAAGCGTAGTGAGCATCTCCTCCGGGGTCATATTAGTGTTTTTCTTAAAGTCTTGGAGCACTATTTGTTTGAAGAGCATATTGCGGTTCCTCCAACTATTGGATTGCTCCGTGAAGGTTTTGAGCACGGCTTGGTAGAGGTGGGTGACATGATTTATGTCAAGGGCGGGTGTTTGAGGCGCCACGATGAGGTTTGTTATCTGTGTCTGGGAGTCAGACTGTGGCTCAGCAGAGGAGACTGTTAAGCTCACAGAAAGCCTAAATGGGGCACCCAACGCACTCCACAGTTTGCTTAGCTCATCTAAAGAAAGCGAATCTATTTTTACTCTGAGCTCGACCTTGTTCTCTTCTTCTGAACTAATAATCGATGGTGTGGCTAAAAGCACATGAATTATTTTTTCAAGTAATGCGTGGTCGTCTTTGTCGTTTCCGGTAGATGGCGTAACAAGATATCGCAGGGCAAAGGTTGTGTGATTTGTCTTTTTTCTGGAGTCATCTACGGTTGGCGGCATGTTTCTTGCTGCTTTTTCTTCGGTTATGTTGTATAAGAAAATCGACAGCTTTCTGGTTCCTTGCGTTTTAATGGCTTTTGGAGATGAAAAAGAAATCTGCTCTTGACTTGAGATTATGTTTTTTACTGTGGATTCATTTTCTATGCCGTTCCAGATAAGGTTTGCCAGCGCCATGTCGGCATTCGATATGAAGGCTTTTTGACTCATGAACATCGGATAATTATTTTGTCAGGTTCCTAAAAAGAGTTTTTAGCAAAATTCTTTTCAAACGTTCTTCCGATGAAAAAGCATGCTCCGCAATCCAACGATGTTAATGATTCGCACTATAGAATTCAGGTACATCAATGCGGGATGGCTGAATTAGCCGCGTTTTTTCCAGTCAGTAGCTCAAGATCCGGATAGGCCCAAACTCTCGTCCAAACATTTTCAAGTATTGTCAGTTTGCGATTAAAGAATAGATTAATTACAAATTGAAATGGCAAGATTTTACTCGCTTTATTGATAGTGTATGCGAGATTTCGACCATTTTCAGCCAATGTGGTTCCTAAATGCCGAGATAAATAATAACTAGAAGAGAATTGATATTTATTAGATGTGCAGCTAAAGGGGATAGATAGTGATTAGGATTCAACTAGGGTGAATTTATGTCTGTAAAATCCTATTCGTATACTATTGTTCCTGAAATTCCGCAGAGTTATACCAGCAAACTGTATGAGTACATCAACCAGTTTTTTCTCCTTCCTCAAAAATATCGATTCGCGGATATTTCACAGGGCCCCTTTTTTATCAGTTATTCGACCTTAGATTCTTTTGGAAAAAGAAGAGTACATGTTCAGGCTTCTGGTGCTGAACAGAGTGAACAGATGAACCTGACTATCACTCCTCTTGTCGACGCAGTTCCAGAAGACGAGATTTTGCAATCTAAGGAAGACATGGATATCGCAGTAGACATGTTTGAAGATCAAGTTAGAAAGAACAGTATATTTTTCGCTTGGGAACAAGGAGAAACAATAGTTCCTGAAACTGTTTCAGAAAAAAAGAACAGCCCTAGCCGCATTCTTCTGGAAACGCAGATTCTGGTCATGTCTGTCTTTATGACTGTAGGGTTGATTTTGTTCTATTTTATAGGACCATTGGTTCCGATTATTCTGCTCGCCATACAATTCGTCTTTGTTTTCTATTCAAACAAAATAATCGCGAGAACGGCAGATTGGCGCATCACCGAGAAGGATCCATTCATCCACGTTCTGCAGTATCCCTTGTCTCCGGGAGAAGACCATCCGATTCAAAACATACCTAAAGACACTTTGGTCAAATTGAAGAAGCAGATTTACCAGGAAACAATAGCTGAAAAAGGAGAACTTGATTGTCAAAAAGCACACGGGGTCTTCTCAGAGTTTGGGATTGATTGTAAACAAGAGAATTTTATGGCGCGGAAAGTAAACGTCTACGACGTTGTAAAGAGAACGGCTGACAGATTCGGTTTTAAAGTACCTGAAATCGTCATATCTAACACGCAGGCCCCAAACGCGGCAGCTTCCGGCGTCAGTCCCAGTCGAGGTACAGTTATGATAACGACGGGAACATTTGTGCAACTCAGCGATGAGGAGATAGTGAGCGTCTTGGGCCATGAGTTCGGTCATTTGAAGGGGCATGACCCTCTCTGGCTGTACGGCTTATCAGCGGTTCAGTATCTTTTTTGGTTTTATGTTGTTTTTGAGTGGTTACAAGTAAGCTCAGTTTTTCTGTTAATTATCTATTTGTGGATACTGCTTACGATAACTTATTTTATATCCAAGTTCTTTGAGGCTAGGGCTGACTTAACCTCGGCAATGGTTATACGTGAGCCGAAGGTTTTAGCTGACTCATTGGAAAAAATAGGCTTCCAGAGACTGCTTTTGGAGCGCACGCCTTCCTTCCGTTTTCAAGAGTGGCTGAGTTTTGATCCGCATCCGCCTATATACTTCAGGATAGCCCGATTGAGGAAACTAGATGCCACTACTATTGCTGAGATAAAACATCCTCTTATGAGGTCAGCTGAAGACGTAACGAAAGGCTTTTTTGACAGCCTTTCTTAAAATTCCTTTGTAGCGCTGACGTCACTAATCCACTAGACCTAACTCTCGCTTTATTGTCACTGTATACAAAAATCAAAGAGCAGCTTTCGGAGAAAGGCTTTTTCTTTTTGGCTTTAACTATTGCTGTCGACTAGATGAGCTGTGCCGTCTGGGCAAAAAACTTTTTCGCCCATAGAAACCTTTGCAAAACGACGTTTGCACTCGGAAAACTGTCTTTCACAGCCGTCACAATCACGGGATAGCATTTTAGCACCTCTTTATGCCACGTGTCATAAGTTACTTATACGACTTTCCACACCCTAAACCTAAACCACATGGAAAAACAAGAAAAAAGCTTCCCAACTTGCTATGGGCGTGGAGTTCTGTTGACGCGAGATAGATAAGGGAAAAATGAATGCTGTGAGATCCCAAGTTGAACAAAGACTCATCTTATGGAGAAGATGAAAATTTAAATATCCGTTACGTAAAATAGCTGGAGTTACGGTTTAAGAGTATGTTAGAATACCTTGTTTTCGTTGCCGCTTTCGCGACATTGGTTGCAACCTACGTTTACATAAGCTCGATGTTCAAAGGTGTTGCCAAGCCGAACAGGGTGTCTTGGCTTATGTGGACAATCGCACCTTTAATCGCAGCCGCAGCAGCTGTATCCAACGGGGTGGGCTGGGCAGCTTTACCCGTATTTATGTCGGGGTTTTCGCCGTTTCTGATATTTACGGCTTCGTTTGTTACAAAGAAAGCCTACTGGAAGCTTGCGTCATTTGACTATGTTTGCGGGGCATTATCAGGGCTGGCCTTAGTTCTTTGGTATGTAACCAGAGACCCGAATGTAGCTATATCCTTTGCAATCGGAAGCGATGGATTGGCCTCAATACCAACTCTCACAAAGGCATGGAACCATCCAGAGACTGAGTCCGCTTGGCCGTTCATAGTCGGAGTATTCAATGCCTTGACAAGCTTCGGGGCTGCAACAATGTGGACTTTCTCGGAGTACGCCTTCCCATTGTACCTGATAGCAATAAACATCATGCTTGTTTTTTCAGTGTATAATAAAAAGATAGGTTCATTTCTAGCAAAGTAACTAAAGTATCAACCATACGAAATCTACTGGCTTACTTTAAAGAATGCAAGCTCAAAAAATAAGTTGCTTTTTCATTTTTTTCGATCGCTTATAATTTTTTGACGAGGTTGCGCAGCATAAGAAAACGTCAACACTGAACTCGCTTCTTCAATAAGAGTGTTTACTCATTATAATGTAACCTGCCACAATGACCATCAGAAGAACTACGATTGCTGCCAAAACGAATATCATTTCAGGCATTCCAAGAATATAGTGGTCAACCTCATAGTTGAGAGCAACGTATACGGGGGCTGATGAATTGTTGTCAAAATTCAATTCGCATGTTCCCCCTACGTTAGAGGTAAAACTGGTGGAGTATTGACCAACATCTCCAACGCTAATGACCGTCGAGTTTGGAAAAACCAACGAAAAACACAAGTCACTAGATTCCTGACCCGTGGTAAAGAAAGACAGTTGAACTCTATCCCCGGAAGAGACATCTATTTTGCATACAAAATCTTGCCCAGCTGCAACGTTGAAACCTTCCGTCGCCGCATGCACAATTCCAATGGCACCAACAAACAGACATAGAATGAGCAATAAACAACAAAGTTTTCTCATTGACATCATTCATGATGTTTTCTTTGAATTGTTGTTGATAATCCTTTTGGAAATTGGATCGTACAAAACTTGTGTCTAACAAAACTACAGCCACTCGTCAGAGATACCCTACATGGGATTAAATTTTAATCCTCTCGCTCTGACTCAACTACAACCAATCACAACCAGTCACAACCACAATTACACACAGTCACACACAATGGAGGGAGAGACGCGCACAAGGAGGGAGGGAGGAGCGCACACTTGGAGTGAGCATACTTCTTCCCTGGCGTTTGTTCGCTGCAGGAAAGATGAAGCAAGAAAATGGTAAGTTAGGGTTTTAGTAAAACTGTGCTTTTTTCTTCTAGAGCTCGCACGGAGTGTGTGCTATAAAACACGCTACAGTGAGTTGATGCACTAATTTTTTCTGCTTGCAAGAACGGAAAAAAGGTTGGAAGAGAGACGGAGATAATAGGTTTACTAAAACGTCATACCACAAAAAGCGCACATGCTATTTTTTTGCAAAGTTTTATAAGTTGACTGGTGGCAAACGGGTCTCTGTTGGGCGAGTGCATTTATGTTTCTTGCTCAATAAAAATAAAATGAAAGGAAAATAAAAATGAAAAAGTTAAAAAGTAAAACTGCAGCTATCGCGATCGCTTTGTTTCTCATGCTAACTGTTGCTATTACGCCAGCTACTTTGCCAGTCGTCAAAGGAGAGGATGTTACAACGTACGCTCGTCTTTCTGTTGCTCCCAACCCTGTGGGGGTTAACCAACAAGTATATATCTGCATATTCGTCGACCCGGTAGAACCAACCCCGAATGATTTCATGCACGGCTTTACCGTACATATCAAAGAGCCAGACGGAACCACACTAACGTTTGGACCGTATACCTCCCAACCACACGGAAGCTATGGCTTCGCGTACACGCCCACCACGATCGGCAACTACACGCTCCAATTTAGTTATCCAGGTGAAACATTCAATTCTACAGGCCAATACTATATGCCCAGCGAGTCACCAGCTACAACGCTAGTAGTTCAAAGCGAACCAATTTCTTCGCTGCAACAAGCCCCCCTTCCAAGCAGCTACTGGACCAACCCAATTAACTCTGCGAACAGACAGTGGAACACAATTTCAGGAGACTGGTTGATGGTCAGCTATAACTCTTCATACCATGGCTTCAGTGACACTGTATGCGGTTACAATCCTTACACTCAAGCGCCATTAACCTCCCATATAGCTTGGACAAGTGAGCTTGGATTAGGAGGCCTCGCTGGAGGACAATACGGTTCCATTGGGTATTATTCAGGACAATCGTACTCGCCTTACCTTACTCCTCCCATAATCATGGATGGCAGGCTTTACTACCGTATTTACCAAAGTGCTTCGGGAGGCCAAGTATGGCCTGGTGTCGTTTGTGTGGATCTGCGCACTGGACAAAAACTGTGGGAGAATGACAACGCCAGCCTTGATATTGCCCAAGAATGGAACATTGAATACCCAAGTGGAAAAGGAGTCATACCCTTCTTGTGGTCTACCAACGCCCCAACATGGAACGTTTATGATCCATCAACTGGAAACCTGATGTTCAGTTTTACTAACGCACTATCAGCAACAGCGTATAGCGAGCAAGCAACTAGTTACCCTATTGTGTTCACCGCCGATGGAACCATGTTAGTTTACCTTCTTGACGGACTTGACGGATGGTTCGCTATGTGGAACTCAACAAAATGCTTCCTTGGAAACGGATTGATATATAGCACTTCTCCGGGGGTCTATCAGTATGCCCCAGGTGCGCCCGGCACCTACGATTGGCGCCAGGGAATTCAATGGAACGAAACCATTCCTCAACACCTAATAAACACGTCAGTTGGTGTAGTTTACCCACAATGGGTGGGGGGCTTTTCGGGCAATGTGCTAGTGGCACAAGTGGGCAATATTAACAGTGGAGGACAGCAAGCTTTCATGGATGTGGGATACGACTTAACTACTGGGCAAGAGCTATGGACTCGGAACGATACAGTGCAGACGGATGAGAATTTCTATGCGTTTGGAGACGGAATCTATGCATGCTTTAGTTTTCTAACGATGAGATGGACTGCATACGACGCTACAACTGGTAAACAACTGTGGGTAAGTGATCCTAACGTGTATCCGTGGGGTGCTTACATTAACTACGCTCCGATCATTGCGAACGGCGTATTATATTCTGGATCCTTTGACGGGTATGTTCATGCAATCAATATTACGACGGGAAAAGAATTGTGGCAGTTCTCAAGTGGAAACTCTGGCCTTGAAACTCCAACTGGTACCTATCCCTTTTGGTTTGGTCCAATCATTGGTGGCGATGTGGTCTTCGCGGGCACTGGTCAAGAGACGCCAAGTCAACCTCTGACCTTAGGTCAGCAAGTATACGCAATCAATGAGACAACAGGACAAAAAATATGGAGTATAGATGGGTGGATGTCCCTCGAAGCCATTGCGGATGGATATCTCGTAGGTTACAATGGGTACGACAGCCAGATTTACTGCTTTGGCATGGGACCGAGCAAAACCACTGTCACCGCGCCTGATGTCGGTGTGACAACTGCTACACCGATAACTATAACGGGTACAGTGACTGACATCTCTGCGGGCTCTCAGCAAGAGGCAGTTGCTGCGAATTTCCCCAACGGGTTGCCATGCGTTTCTGACGCTAGCATGAGCCAATTTATGGAAGCCGTTTACATGCAGCAGCCAATGCCAACCAACGTAACCGGGGTCCCAGTTACTCTAAGCGTTATCGACTCTAACGGCAACCACTACAACATAGGCACTACTACAACTAATGCTATGGGCGAGTATGGCTTAACTTGGACGCCTGATATTCCAGGCAATTTCACTGTCATCGCCACGTTTGCAGGTACAAACGGATACTATGGATCTTCTGCTTCAACATACTTCTATGCTAGCCCTGCAGCAACGGTAGTACCAACCTCTGCACCAGTAAGTTTAGCATCCACTCAAACCTACATCATGTACGGAGTAATCGCTATAATAGTGGTAATAATCATAATCGGCGCTATACTGGCAATGCTAATGCTCAGGAAACGACCATAAAAACCTCGCAACCAAAAAATCCATTTCCCTCTTTTTTAGTTTCAAAAAGCAATGGAGAAAAACTAAGGGCTGAGAAGGCTCTGGTTACATTCACGAAAAATAACATCAGCAAGAATTTGCATTTCCCTCTACTTAAAAACGTTCCAGAGCCTCAGCAAACCTCACTAAAAAGTCCTGGGACATGAAGTTTTACTAAAACCCTAGCTTACCATTTTCTTGCTTCATCTTTCCTGCAGCGAGCAAACGCCAAGGAAGAAGGATGCTCACTCCAAGTGTGCGCTCCTCCCTCCCTCCTTGTGCGCGTCTCTCCCCTCCATTGTGTGTGACTGTGTGTAATTGTGGTTGTGACTGGTTGTGATTGGTTGTAGTTGAGTCAGAGAGAGAGGATTAAAATTTAATCCCAAACCCTCGCGCTGATGTTTTAGGGACAAAGCAGCGCACTAAACCAGAGTAGGTTTCCAGCTTCCTAATTTTGCGTCTGCTCTTTCTGTTTCTCAATTTGATATTGAATTGTTGTCCTTTTGTAGCTAAAATATGATTGATTTGATAGTGTTTTTGAGGATTTGAGGTAGCCCGGGAGAGATTCGAACTCTCGTCAAGGGCTCCAGAGGCCCCTATGCTTGACCGCTACACCACCGGGCTTCAAGTATTAACATCAAAACATGCTTCACTTTTATAACTTTAATGTTGCGCCGCTTCGCCAGCGTTCTCCTTCTTTAAAGCTTCCCGGACGCAGTAGCATTCTTGACTGACTTTGTTCCAGTCACAGCAATGCCATAATGTGTCAACTATGGGGTTTTTGTTTTGAGCGTGGCGGGTTGAACAGAAAATTTTGTTGGGGTAATCGTATGAGTTGTGGCTGTCGCAGTTGCCGCAGTATTTTCCACCATCGTTGTCGCTCATGGTTTTAGCTTCCTTTGCTCGCTGTTTTTTCACGCTGTGAAACAGGGTTGCGTTTGAAGCTTTCGCCTAACCGTTCGGTTACAGAAGCAACGAGAAACGGGAACACCATCAATGCTTCGCCGATAACCATTACGTGGTCTGCTTCGCCCTTCATTTTTCCCCAACTCACCGTCTCCTCCAACGTTGAGCCAGATAAGCCTCCTGTTTCAGGCCGATCCAATGTGATTACCACAGCATAATCTAAGCCTTTCTTAGAGGCTAATACTGATGATTGGATGGTGTTGCGTGGAACTCCGCCGCCGATTACTATCATGCCATTTTTGGGTGATTTCGCACTGATGCCGCAAATAGTCGGCACATCCTTGAATGCGTCAACTTGAAGCACAGGTTTGAGGTTTTTCTGGGATGCATGAAGCCAATGGATGAAACCAAATTCTGAGTCACGCAGAGCTGGTATGAAAATTGGAACGTTCTCTTCGTATGCCGCTCGCAGTATGGAGTTTGGGTCGGTTAGTCGCTTGCCGATTTCCCAGGAAAACTCGTTTGAAGCTAAGCTTTCTCCTTTGTGTTCTAATGCGATGTCATCGTACATTTCTGACA